>TARA_B110000971_G_scaffold31950_1_pt1 | contig 12797 bp, 15 predicted proteins | sample TARA_B110000971 | Tara Oceans TARA_B110000971 (sample SAMEA4397842) | marine metagenome | biome: Polar Biome; feature: [SRF] surface water layer (ENVO:00010504); material: water (ENVO:00002006), including particulate matter (ENVO:01000060) such as... | depth 5 m | reverse complement strand
GATTATTTTTATAGATTATTTTTATAGATTATTTTTATAGATTATTTATATATATCATATATTCATTAATAGATAAATGTTTTTTGAGATATCGAAATGTAAATTCAATTAAGTCACATCCATTGAGTTTACTCAAAGTAATCCCAGTCTTTAATATTGGTACTTTATTATATATTCGACCATATATACTGTTAATATACTTCTTAGGAAATGTTAAACATACTCGTCCAATACTTTTTGATTTCTTTGATATTTCATTTGTTTTGGTTAGAATATTAGTATTAGTAGTACTATCAACTAATTTAAATTTATTCATTTTATTATCAAATATTCCATATTCCACCGGTAATGATTTTACCAAATCATTTTTATATCGTCTTATAGATACATTTATATTATTCTTATCGATAACATATTTATATTTATTAACAACAATCTTTTTTAATTGCGATTTAAAGATACTTGTATAATACTCTGTTAAAAATTCGGGAATGTTTGATTTATTAGCGTCTTTATAACTGTTTACAATTGTTGATAATAAATCCAATGGTAGTCTGTCTATAATTATTTCTACTATGATAAATTTAATAGTCGTATTTATCGAAGTGGTTAAAAACGGGGTTATATTAGAAACAAGTGAATTGTAATCACTTAATATACTATTATAATCTATAGTTACATTTGGTTTATTATCGTTTGACATATTCATTATATTATTGCTGTTTATTTTGATGCTTTTAGGTTGACCAATTAATACCGCATTTCTATAATATAACGGAACATGTTTATCTAATATATCACGTGGTTGGAATAAATAATATCGATTATAATAAACAAGTGTTCCCTTGATTTTATTATATACAACCTCGTCTTTGTTCTCAATTATATCATTTAATGCCTTGTATATAAAAAGTTTTAATGGTTCATCTATTATATAATTTAGTATAGTTTCTATATTAAATACCGGTGATGTTTTAATTAAATTCTTTATTTTATGCTTTATTGTATTTATCTTACTAGTTCTATCTTTAATATTATATGTATTCGTGTTAATAATATTAGAATTCGAAATGCTAAATTTACATTTCATTGCACACTCTTTCATATAATCACACATCCGGGTATATGGTCTATCTTTTATACTATATTTAATATGTCTTCCCCGAGATGTTATTTGATTCTCTATATTATTATCATGTATAATATTCGTATATTCAAATAAACCACAATCAATTGCGTTATTCTTTAATATATGTTCTATGTTCTTAATTTGTATATCTTTTTGTTCTGCTGTTCTATATATATTAATATCGATTGTTTCAGTCTCTTTGTTTTTACCGGTTGAATCAACAGACGGTGTATTAACATACATAAATATTTCTACGTTATGAATAAGTGGATCCAATCCTTCATGTGAATATGTTCTAATTGCTCTACCAATAACTTGCTCCATACGTGATATGTTATACCATGGTTCTATTATATGTAATTGTCGAATACCTTTAAAATCAATTCCCTCTGCTAATATTCTCGTTCCAATTATAATTTTAAGTTCTTCTCCGTGTTTGTTATTACTACTGTTGAAGAATGTAACTGTTTTATTTATAATATCACTATTTTTACTTGATAATGAAATATATTTAGCAACCTTAAATGCATGATATCCAGGTGTCGATTTATCATGTTGTTTATCATCTGCATGATTCCCACATTGATAACACCTAGTTCGTTGTTTATATTTACTGTCGAGTAATGGGAGACCCCCCTTTTGAGTATATTTAACAAATCCATTTTGCTCCAATATAATAGATAATGGTACAATCCCTGTTTCTATTTCACTAACATATATAAATACTTTTCCGTTTGATTTTATACAATTATTTAACACTGTATGAAATTTGGCGGAATATAGTTTTAGTCTAGAATTATCAAGGAATGGTACTTTACTTTTATCAACTGCGTGGTTTTGATATTTATATATAATATTTTTATTAATATTCGTTTTATAAAGACCCCCAGTGTTATTTTTTTTTTTTTGAATACCTTCTTTACCAATGACATATTTATTAACAGTACTAGTGGGGTATATAATATTATATTTATTCGATATATTAAGAAATAATACATCCTTTTTATTACTATTCATTTTTTGTTCATTAGAACTATTATTCCCCCCGTTATTTTGTAAATCAATCCCGAATTGTTTATTATAAAGTAAATAATGTTCTTTACTGAGTATACATGGGTATAAGTATGTATATTTTAAATTATTACCGGATGGCATTGGATTTCCATTAATATCATATTTATATTGAAGTATTTTTGTTTCAGGTGGAATTAGACGAAATGGAAATATATAAGGGCGTTCGCTTCTATAATATGAAATATACCCCTTCGATTTGGCAGTTATAATATCGAATGCCCCTTTTTTTAATTCTAATTTATTAAATATATCACTTACTTTTATTAATTCTTTATTATCATTCAATAAAAGTAAATTTAATATATATACTATCTCTTGTGCATTGTCATACATTGGGGTGGCACTCATTATAACAAGTTTTATATTATTGGCATATTTAACAATTGCTTCTACTATTGTGGACGCCTTTTTATTTTCCAATGAGTTATTCGATTTGCGTAAATTGTGAACCTCGTCTATAATAATAACTCTGTTACTGTACAGTTTATTTATTTTCTTTTGTATAACAGAACTAGTTTGTATAACGCCAAGGTCATTTGATTTTATTATTTTTTTAATAACCTTATTAGCAAATTCTAAATATCCATTAAACTCATATATTTTACCTATTTTTTTCGAAAGCATTCTTCTTTTTTCATCTGTTGTTTTATCAGATAAATCAATGTCTTTAATATATATATCTCCGATACATTGTCTATTAGGTGGTTTTAAAAAGTTATATATCTCTTCCATAAATCGGTGTTTTACAACCGCTGATGATAATATTATAATCTTTTTATTCTTCTTTAATGAATATTCTCTGAATCCCTCTGCTATATTAATTGCCGTACAGGTTTTACCAACACCAGTTCCATGAAATATTAATACTCCATTATAAGGAGTATCCGGTGAAATATATTGTTTTAAGAACTCTTGCTGGGGTTGTAATTGTTGAAAAGTATTTTTATTTTTGTCATGCGGGTGAATATTCCGAAACTCCTTCTTCTTTAATAAATGTTCTTCAAACTTATTATTTGATATATTTGGATAATACGAAAAATCCATATACTATTATAATATATATATATTTATTATAATTGGGGTCGAACTAAATTACTTAAATCTGTTTATATAAATTATATGTAATATGTACCCGCGTAAAACAAATATATTTTGTTTAAATTGTGGCAAAGCAGGTCATTTACAATCCAGATGTTTATTTCCAATAAATAGTTGGGGTATTATATGTGTATCATATATAAAATCACTGAATTTATTGTTTAACCATGTTATAAGTGATACTACAACAGAGTATCAATCTAAACCAGAGTATCAATCTAAACCAGCGTATCAATCTAAACCAGATGATGAATTATTGAATGATTTAAAACATAATTTAAAATTTGTTTTAATTAAACGTAAAAATAGTCTGTGTTTTGTAGAGTTTATAAGGGGTCGGTATTATTTCGACAATATACAATACATATATAACATGGTATCAAAAATGTCAATCGACGAACAATCATCAATTTTAATAAACACATTCGATTATTTATGGTGTGATATGTGGGATATCAAAACAATTAATAAAAGTCATATAGCAGAATATTCGATGTCTGATAATAAATTTAATAAAATAAAAAACGGGGTGACGTGTTATTTTAATAAAACAATCCCTGTTTTTATAACACTTGCTCAAATTATATCAAATAACAAGTCAATATATAAAGAACCAGAATGGGAACTACCAAAAGGGCGTAAAAATAGTAAAGAAAAAGAACTAGATTGTTCTAATCGAGAATTTGTAGAAGAAACAAATATATCACCCAATAGATATACAATATTACTCCATGAAAATCATTTTATAGAAAAATATATTGGTTCAGATGGAGTAGCATATAAGAATAATTATTTTCTAGCGGAATTAAATAATATAGACGATGTTATTAAACTTGATAATACGGAAAATCAATTAAAGGAAGTAAGCGGAATTAAATTAGTTTCATTTAATGATGCGATGGAGTTAATAAGAGATTATAGCATTGATAAAAAGAACGTATTAAACGATATATTAAATATTATATATAATGTTATCGAGCATGACATTACTTAATTCGATGTCGCATCTTATACAATATTATCACAATTAGTAATATAACCAATACAGATAATAATATATTTGTATATATTTTATAATCTGTTTTCTTTATAACCGATGCATTCAAATCTATTTTCATACTATATTTTTGAGAATAGATTTTTAATACTTCATCGATAGAATAATATCGCTTACCAGTTTCAGCATTAACTTTATTATGACAATCTATCATCCATTCTACAATTTCCCTTCTACTATTTAGATGATGTTTTAGCGGGTCTTCCTTTAATTTTCTATTAAAATGTCGACGACATACACTACAAGGTAATATATCTTTCAAGATAGTAAAAAATGTATGATAATTATGCTTATCGGAGTGAGATGGTTTTAATGGATAGTTAAACGTCAGCGTATGTAATGTAATCCAAAAATGAGGACCCCATATATTTTGGTTCATATATTATATATACATAAATAAAAATAACACTCGCTTATATTAAGTGTCTTTCAACCCGATTGTATTTGGAAATTCAGTTTTCATCCAATATGATTTTGATAAGTAAGGGGGGGTAGCACCAGGTTGGGTACATGGTGATTTGGATGGACCAGATTCACATATACTTTCGAGTTCAATCTGGGATATTGCTTTATTCCAATATCTCAACTGTGATACAAATCCATCAAATCCGTTATACATATTAACATAAACATCACCATAGTTCAATTTTGGGACACCTATCAAATTCGATTTTTTCTTTAACTTACAATTGACATATACACTAACTGATTTATTAACTACAACAATTGAAATATGAAACCATTTATTCAAAGGTATATTATCAATATTACAACTCTCTTTCAGTGAATGATATGTATTCATACTGATGTTTAGTCTATTTATATCTTTATCAATCCACATATTAGGTGACCCCAATGGACTACCTGTTTTAGACCCCTTATGGAATACATGTTTATACTCGGTTGCCCTAGAACCAACAAAATTAGAATCCTCAACATATAACCACGTAGTATATGAGAATTCTAATCCGTATTTACCATCGACCGACCGCTGAATTTTACTACCAGGTATAATTAATTGTGTCTTTGCAATTTTAGTACCCAATACTAAATATGGGTTTGTATCTTTATATGTGCTATAATCCTTTGATACAACAACGATAAAATATATTATAAATATAAGTGATACTACCGCTAAACTAATACTTATTTTTTTTGTTCTACTTCCCCAATTAACCGGGCTAAATTTAGATAGTCTCTTCCCTAGAGATGGTTTATTATTGTGATTGTTATTATTGTTATTGTGATTGTTATTGTTTCTTACCATATATTATATATTTATATAATATTTCTACTATTCGTCTTGATTTAATTCATCTAACTTTCACTCTCATCGTCGGTTTTAACTACATCGAACGGAGTTTTCTTAAATAAATCTATATTATATTTCTTATAACTAGTAAATGGGCCACTATAATATAACTGCGTCACTTTATTTTGTGTAATTGTTTTTGAGAAATACTGAACTCGTGCGATTTGTCCAAAGAACCCCCCTTTATCACATATATGAAGAGGTGATTTGTTAATTACAGGTATACCTTTTAAAGCACAACTTCTTTCTAATTTATTGTTAATATATATATCAACATTTCTATTATTTAATATATACACTACATGTACCCATTTTTGTAATGGTATATTTGGAATATCACACCCTTCATTAGGAGACGCACTTGTGGCAATTCGAGCATGTAATGTATTATTGCGTGGATAAAGACCAATATATGGAGACATACCTTTCGTTTCGTTCCCATTTGCTATAATATTTTTCCAATGCCCGAATTTATAACCCCAGTCTTCTATATATATCCAGAAACTATATGTAAATCCAAGATCTTGGAATGGTAACGGGACATTAAATGTTTTTTTACCTAGAATTTGATTTGCCGCATTTACAGGTGCTGGTACCAATATAGGATTAAATTTATTATTTTGAGTATTCATATTACTAACCCCCCTGCCCCATAACACTATAATAACTATTACAAGACTTAGAAGACCGATGATCGGGATATATTTTGAATAATTCAATTTTGATACTGAATTTTTCACAGATGAATACGCGGCAGATACTTCTTCTTTTGCTTTATTCTTAAATGCAGATGAATTTTTTGATTTATTATTTGAATTGTTACTCATTATTATATATAATATAATTTTTTATATTATATATAAAATCATACTTTAATCATCACCGGGTATATATTCATATGTATCGTTTTCATCAATTGGTGCAATACTCGTCTTCACTTCGCTTTCCATGAATGGTTGAATCACCTTAAGATTCATTTTATTATACAAATATGTATCATACGCAGTGATTCGTGGTAGCAAACTTTCATATAATTCATAAACCCGCTCTGGATTTAAATATTCGGAAAACATTTGTACATATGCCATTTGAATTATATTTGCCTCACTCTGATTGTTTGATTGATTAATATATATATTACCAATATTTGCTAAGGGAAGCGGTTGTGCTTCTAGAACATAACTATTTGTTAATTTCCCATCAATATATATCCCTACTGCATAACTGTCTATAACACATGTTATATTAAACCATTTTCGTAAAGGTATATTATCTAGTGTTATCAATTCTCTAGTACTTCCGGATGTATCAAAGCAGACGTTTAGTCTATTTGTCCCGGGTGATAACCAAAATCCAGGAAACTGTTTACATTCATTTGTTATATCTTTATCTTTCTTATCATTTGAACACCCCGCCGAATCTGCGAAACTAAGTAAATGAACCCAATTATTTGCGTCCCATTTATTAATAACAGTCCAAAATGACACAACAAATGATGTATTGGATATAGATAGTTTTAATAATTTATTAGGAATATAAGAAGTAATTTCTTTTTTATGTTTCATGGAAAATGATTTATTGAAGTCGTATGGATTTAACTGACTATTTTTCATTGTATTTAAAAATATAGCATAATTATTAGTATACTTTTTTTTGTATATTAGAAAATAAAATAATAATACTAGTAATATTACAAGTGCTACTAATATAATTATCTTAACCTGGTCTGTTATTTCATATTTAAATTTAGCAAATTCATATTGTCCCTTTGCGTATTGTTTCACAAAATTCGCACTCGGCATATATTTGTGATATTTCTTATTAAGTGTTTTTTTGACATTACTTGCTTTATTCATATAATATATAATATATAATATTATTTACACCTACCACATACAGCATAATAATTCGAAAGATTATTATTTAATCGGACTCCTGTTGTAGACTTAATATAATAATTATCAAGACGAATCTTACATTTATAACATTCATTTTTTTGATTTTGTAGTATTATAATTTTTTCATTATTGGATAAAACATCGTCTTTTAATTCTTCCGTCTTTTTAAAACTACTAAGATATACATACTCGGGTAAATAATCAATATATCTGGGAATAATAAGAGTTAAAAAAGCAAATGATAGACCTATTAGTTTAGGTATGAACAATATATATTTCTGGCATCTATACAATATATATAATATTGTTAAAAATACTAGAAATATTAATATCGGTTTTAGTTGCATATTAATTTTATAATATATAAAATTAATATTAATTAAAAAAATGTTTGATTTGTTATTAGTTTAGTTATTAGTTTAGTTATTAGTTTAGTTTATTATTGGTTATCTCCAACTTCGGCATACATATTTTCTTGGACTCCATTCCCATGTGTAAGAGACGCATTTGTATTAACATTGTTATATACCTGAACGAAATGAATTAATCCAGAAACCCATACAATTAAAATAAGTCCGGTTATTAAGTATGCGACGTTGGTTTTCCGATGGAGGCATAGGATGAATATAATGGTACCGATCATAATTAATTTAATGAGAAGTTCCATAATACCAAATACAACTGATACATCAAAATAGTTTAATACATGGAGTAGGTGCTGTTTACGACCCTGTTTTAATTCAGAATCCATAACATCACGGATATGAACACCGGTCTTGATATTATATATAATATACATAATTACAACTGCGACGGCGAGGACGGCAAATACTGTAACTGGAGTAGTGCATGGGGTTTTACTAACGTTAGAGGGCATTTATATTATATATATATATTTTATTTTAGGTGAGTAATTAAAATATTGGTTAATTTATATGGTATACAAACCAACCCAATATTGTTGTAATTCAGGTTGTACAAATTGTGGATTTGGGGTTAATAAAAAATGTGTGAAACAGTTTTCAGATAAACAACCGTGTAAACCGGATTATCATATAAATGGATTTAATAAACTAGGGAAAAAAGCATTCAATGCATATAATATTGATTATGGATATTTCCCAGAACATTTAAAATGTTTATGTAGAACACGTGGGAAAGATTGTAAAATGAAAACAGCAAAGAGTTGTAATTGTTCTAAAGAATGCGTTAAGGTTAGTTTAATGATTCAAAAGGAACTATCGGAAAACAGGAGTTATATGAAAGTCTATAACAGATACCAAGACATTACATATAATACTGTTGATGGGTGGCCACCAACTACTGCCACTGTTATGGGTAATTCAAATGTAGGGCGTGTAAACACATTGGCGGAAAATCAACAGGAAGTTATTGCCCGATTAGAACGCCGTTTATATAGATATAAAGGGCGAACATATGGACATCGCGAATATATTGATGTTACTATAGTATGTGATGGTGAACCGAAAATAGTAAAAAAACGTGTATCATGTATCCCAGGGGCAGTTCGGATTAGTTAATTAGTATAAAGATTAAAGATTATAATACTATTATTATATAATGGAGCAAGAACAAAATAGAGCGGAATTGCTTAATAAATTACGTTCTCGAATGAATCAAAGTAAGATGGGGCGGTTGAATAAAACCCAAAAAGAACAAAAAATAAACGATATGAAAGAGAAAATGCTTGGAGGTAACGCCCAGATGGCAGAAGCATTTGACAAAGCATTTGACAAAGTTATTAATAAAACAAAGAAAAAGAATAAAAAGAAGAAGAATCGTGGCGGGATGTCTGACAAGGATGCTTTACAAAAAGACCTAGAAAAAACAATTAGTGAAGAATTAATTTCCTAGTATTTGTGTGAAATTTCTATATAATTATTCTTAACTATTCTTAACAATTCTTAATTATTCTTAATTATTCTTAACTATTCTTAATAATTCTTAATTATTCTTAATAATTATTATCTAGTATTAATATATAATGAGTTCTAATCGATTAATATATGATTCTTGTGCTTACAAAAAAAGTCTTGACGAAAGCATTGGTCCATTAAATTACAATATGTATGCCGGTAAATACGAAAACTGTGCTAAATGTCGTATTGAACTTGGTTCAGTTGGTGGTAATGGTGTTAGTCTATTCAGTGGTAATCTCGTCGATTTAGAAAGTGACCTACGTGGTCAGACACGCAGTGCCAGTAACTGCCCGTCTAAACATTACCAACCACCGTGTAAGGATTGTTCCGGGAACACGAGTGGTATTCCATGCGATAAACCAGAGTGTCGTCCACCGATGGTTCACCAACCAGGATGCCAGATGGTTAGATACCCCACAACCGTTAAAACCCCAGCAATGAAGGTTGGACGTTGTAATTATAATAATTAAAAAAATCGATGGTAATCTATTATAAGTATTATATTATCAACACCAATTATGTCCAATTCAACCAGACCGTCTATCTTGTGTAAGGTCGAGGCCGAGGGCCTCGGTGTCATGGCCTACATTCGTTCACTGTCCTTCCAGTCAGCCCCGGCAACCCCGGCAACCCCGGCAACCCCGTTTGCTACGGGAACCCCCCGCTCTGAGGACGACCATGTCCCCGGCAACGAAGAATACAGCGACGCATGGTCAGACGTGGAACCGGACTCTGACGAAGAGACCGATTTGGAGGTGTTGATCAAAGAGACCGATTTGGAGGTGTTGATCAAGCTGCTTGGGTCCGACGACCTTCTCTGCGAGTTTGAGCCCTGTGCGACGGACACCGCCTGTGCGATGGACACCGATTAGTCGACCGTTAACGCGACATAAGTAGCACATCCCTACCGCTCACACAACCTTCCTTAGCGTCACCCATCCAGTGCTTCGGCACCTACTTATAAACCCCTTATCCAACGCAATATAAAAATCGATGGTAAAATAATAATATTTCAGTTACTTTTCAGTTACCTGACACCAATGGAGGCTATCCACCACCTGTTCACGGACACTCCCGCGTTGTCTGCCCATCATCCCGGTGGTGTATACGGTCATGCAATGATGAAAGAATTCCGCGGACTGACCCGCGACGGACGCCGTCTTTTCAATGACGTTACCGACACGGAGAAGAGTCGTCTTGAGAAGACAATGCAACGGGTCCACCCGAACTTTCATTCCGCAACCGACGTTCTGGTCACCGAGAATCCCGCCGGGAAGGTGGTTGCCTTTGAAGGAGTCACCGGACCCGTTCTTCCTACAAAGGCAATCCCATGTCCAGAAGCACAGAACCACCAACCCTCGAGAATGGAATTTGTCGACTTGCTTGTTCTCGTCTACAACGAGAACAACGAACTGATCGCGGTCAAGTTGTTCGAACTGAAAAACGCTCCTATGAGCACAATTCGGGAGAATGTCACGCGGAAGGGACAGGACTTTGCCGATAGGCATTTTGACCAGGGAATGCGTTACCAGAAAACGTGTGCTGAGATTTGTCACAAACTCAACATCGAGCGACACAGTGCACAAAACCCCACAGAGGCACAAAGCCACACCGCTACAACACAACGCCCGCATGTCCACGTGACAGCAGACTACTGGTGTTGTGGTGAAAGACCGGCCCCCATTCGCACTGGTCTCTGCCGGATCTTTCCGGACATGTATCCGGACATGTATGTTAACATCGACCGATCTCTTGCTACGCAGAGAGACTAAGATCACACAACCTTCCGTAGAGTCACCCATCCAGTGCTTCGGCACCTACTTATAAACCCCTTATCCAACTTTGTAAATGTTTTGGGATGACTCCATACATCTGCTAGTCTTTTCTTTAATTCGGGTTTGTTATTCTTGTATTTTTTCCATATTTCATCTGCTTTTGCTTGGCATTCACTCCAATCAACGTATGTCGTTTTTTCATTGTGAATTTGTTTTTCTAGGTCTTTATTTGCTATATTAAGTAATGTTAATATATGCTCGTTGCCTATATCCATCGTCTTGAATAGTTCTAGATATTCCCGTGGACTTTTTAACACTTGTTTCAGATGTTTTCGATTCAAACAATACCACGGATTGTGTTTTATAAATTTATTAGGATTGATTATATATTGCCCCGTTACTTTATGTGCTTCTAGTGCCGGTTTTATTCTATTTACCCAGTCATTTCGTGGGTCGACTTCTAATATTTTGAAAAATGATTTATTATCCGCTGTCATTTTTTTATACATCTTATTGAATGATATTATAGGAATATCTGATTCCGTTACTAGAATAAATTTATAATTATCTTTATCCTGAATCGCCACTTTGAATAACTCCAATATTGCCCCTACGACGTGATAGTAATCAGTTTTCACAATAGTGTCTATAATATTATCTCTAACAAGTCTGTCTTTTATATGGGGTTTATTACGCGTGTTATAATAAGAATAAGGATGGATATATATAGAATATTGTTCTTCGTGTCCTTTAAAATACTTGTTCCATAATTGGACTCTATTCAATGTATCCTTTGTTAGAAATAAGAATGCTATTTTCTTCATTTTACTATTTACTAATATTAAATTCTCGCATACATCTTTTATATTCATTCTTTATAAAATAACAACCATTTGATATATCACGCTTATTCATACATTCTTTATAAATATTATATATAAATTTACAATGAGGTGGTATATTTACAAATAATGTTTGTCCTAGAACATCATTTGTCATATAATTAGTAATATAATTAGTAATATAATAAATTTTATGATAAATGAATAATATTTTAAAATATTATATACACATATAATATATGAGTTTCAACCGTTTAAAATATGATAACTGTGAAGAGAAAAAATACATAGACGAATCAATCGGACCTGGGATATACCAAGTTGGAACACCCGTTTTATGTGGGTCTTGTTATCAAGATAATCCACAAATTCGGTTACAAAAAACCGGAAACAGCATGAATTCCGGCGTTGACCTGCGGTTTAACGGGGGTCCAATCGACATAGACAGTGAATTAAAAAACATAAATCGCCCAATTAGTAGATGTCCCAGTAATAAGTATTCTCCAAAGTGCGACAATTATGGAAGTAGTCTCCAAGGACAACCATGTGGTCAGGGCGTTGTAAGTGGTTATAAAGAAACACGAGGTGATGGGACTATTAAACGAGGCGGTCGTAGTGGAGACGGTAGTTTAATTGATTATCCAACTTGTCATTTTGATGTAGAAGATACTA
>TARA_B110000971_G_scaffold131771_1_pt1 | contig 12799 bp, 10 predicted proteins | sample TARA_B110000971 | Tara Oceans TARA_B110000971 (sample SAMEA4397842) | marine metagenome | biome: Polar Biome; feature: [SRF] surface water layer (ENVO:00010504); material: water (ENVO:00002006), including particulate matter (ENVO:01000060) such as... | depth 5 m | reverse complement strand
ATGAAACCTAAAAGTACCGAAATATTTATACCTGGACCCGCTGGAAGACTTGAGGGCAAATATTATAAAAACCCGAAATTTGGTTCACCAGTAGCAATTGTCCTTCAGCCTCATCCTCAATATGGTGGTTCGATGAACAATAAAATTGTTCAAACAACCTATAATATTTTTTTAGAAAATGGTTTTTCTGTAATTAGAATTAATTTTAGAGGTGTTGGAAAAAGTGATGGCGTTTTTGATAACGGACAAGGTGAATTGTCTGATGCAGCAGCAGCATTAGATTGGATTGAAAGAGAAAATCTAGACTATAGTCAATGTTGGGTTTCTGGATTTTCATTTGGTGCATTAATTTGTATGCAACTAATCATGAGAAGACCAGAAGTTAACAATTTTATTGCTATTTCGCCTCAGCCTAATGTTTATGATTTTTCTTTTCTTGCTCCGTGCCCAACATCAGGTCAAGTTGTGTATAGTGATGGAGATGAATTAGTGACTAAAGAAAGTATCGATGAACTTGATAATAGTATTAAGAAACAAAAAGGTATTGAGGTAGTTTTTACAAAAATTAAAAATGCCAACCATTTCTTTAAAGATAAAGAAGTAGAACTATCTAAAGAAATAGAAAAATATATTAAAGAAAAAACTGCCCTCATTTAAATTCTATCAGTTTCCCGCCTGTAGTTGGTTTTAACACGCCTGTTGTTTTAGGAAATGAAATAGATTTTTTTAAATAAGATCGAATAGCAAGATAAGCAAAAGCCTGTGATTCTACGAAATCTCCGTCTATTTCATATGCATCTATGTTGTGTGTTAAAATATTACTTATTTTCTTAATTCTTTTATAAATATAATTATTTTTTCTTCCACCACCGCATAAAATAATTTCTTTAGGTTTTTTTAAAAAAAAATTAAATGAGTTTACTATAGTCAAAGATGTCAACTCGGACAATGTGGTGATTGAATTTTCTAAACTTATGCCTCTTACTAAGCTAAGGTTAAAATCATTTACATCTAATGACTTTGGTGGTGTCAATTCATAATATGGATCTTCTAGATAGGTGTTTAGAATATTTTTATCTATTTTGCCTTTAAGTGCTATTTCACCGTTTTTGTCATACTGTATTTTATCATTTGATTTTAGTTGTAGCATCTTATCTATTAAATAATTTCCTGGACCGGTATCAAAACTTATTATTTCATCATTATTATTTAGGTATGTTAAATTAGATATTCCACCAATATTCACAAAAACTACTGGTGGACTTAACTGTAATTTTTTTTGCAACAGTTTGTGAAATATAGGTACTAAAGGTGCCCCTTGACCACCATTGTTTAAATCATTTTCTCTAAAGTCATAAATTACATTTAATCCAGTTAATTGTGATAAAAATTTTCCATCTCCTAGCTGTTTAGTTTTTTTTTCATGAAAGCTATGAAAAATAGTATGTCCATGTAATCCAACTAGGTCAATTTCAGACTTATTTATTTTTAATTTATTTAAAAGCAAATTTATTACTTTGAAGTGAAGAAGTGTAATTTCTTTTTCTAAAGTTTTTATCTCCTCTTGGTTTTTTTTTAAATCTGAAGCTTTATCTATTTTTTCTTTTAATTTTCTAATTTTAAGCTTAGTTTCATTGTCATAAGGATAAAAATAATTTCCGATCAAATCAAAAATATCTTCTCCATCAGACTTAATAACCGATGCATCAATACCATCAGATGAAGTTCCGCTCATAAGTCCTATTGATGTGATTAGTTTTTGCATTAGTAGTTGTTTTATTAATAGTTATTTTATTTATAGCAATTATTGTGTAAAAGTAATTTTAAATCAAATTATCTATGAAAAATAACTTTATTAATGAAATAACTCAAAGAGGTTTTTTTCACCAATGTACTGATCAAGGGAAATTAACAAATCTGATCAATTCTAAACCTATTAAAGCTTATATTGGTTTTGATTGTACTGCTCCAAGTTTGCACGTTGGAAGCTTACTGCAGATTATGTGTCTAAGGCTGCTTCAAAAATATGGACATCAACCAATAGTACTGCTTGGAGGTGGTACAACACTTATAGGAGATCCGTCAGGAAAAGATGCAACCAGAAAAATTCTAGATGAAAAAACAATTGATATAAATATAAAAAAAATAAAAAAAATATTTGAAAAATTATTAGACTTTAAGAATGAAAAAACTAAACCACTTTTTGTTAATAATGCTGAATGGTTAAATAAATTACAGTATATTGAATTTTTGAGAAATATTGGCAAACATTTTACTATCAACAAGATGCTAAGTTTTGATAGTGTTAAGTTACGTTTGGAGAGAGAGCAGTCTCTCAGTTATATGGAATTTAACTATATGATTTTACAAGCCTACGATTTTTATAAATTAAATGAAAAATATGATTGCTCTTTGCAATTAGGTGGCTCTGATCAGTGGGGCAATATTATCAATGGGGTGGAATTAATTAGAAAAGTTAATCACAAAGAATCTTTTGGTTTAACAACACCTTTGATAACAGTAGCATCAGGTGCAAAAATGGGAAAAACAGAAAATGGGGCTATTTGGTTAGATGAAGAACTTTTATCACCGTATGAATATTGGCAATTTTGGAGAAATACTAATGATAAGGATGTTAAAAGCTTTTTAAAATATTTTACTGAAATCAATATTAGTGAACTTGATGAGTTATCAAACAAAAAGAATAATATTAATAATTTAAAAATTTTATTAGCTAATGAGGCGACAAAAATTTTACACGGTACACAGAAAGCTAATGAGTCTGAAAAGACTGCAAAGGAAACATTTGACGGTGGCGGAATTGGTAAAAACCTGCCCGAGACAATACTTGAGAAGTCACAAATAAAAAATGGAATTAGTATAGTAGAATTGATACATGGTAATAAAATTATGAACTCCAAAAGTAAAATTAGGAGAGCAATTAATGAAAATAGTATCAAAATTAATGATGAGCTTGTTAGAGATGAAAAGAAAATTATTGTTCTTAAGGATTTTGAAAAAAATAATTGTGTTAAAGTATCACATGGCAAAAAAAAACACTATATTATTAAGCTAAAGTAGGATTCATTTTCTTTTAGCGTGTTCTAAGGCTCTTGTGATAAATCTAGGTGTTAAAGTTTTAACTGGATTAACAGTTGTCTTAATTTTACCTGGCAAGCCTTTTAATTTAAAACTGACGCCAAATATTCCTTCTCCAGTTTTTTTACCAACTAATATCTTTCCCACAACAGGAATTTTTGAAACGAGAATGTTTAATGTTTTTGCCGGGATCAATGTTCCACTTAAACTAACTAGACCTGTTTTTTTTTCTATATATCCGCTCATTTGCAAAGATACGCTTTTTCCCAATGCTAAGATTTCATCAACCGTTGTTACATTGTTATTTTCTGTCATATTAATTTCTAAATAATCAAAACTCATTCCCTTACCAGACAAAATATCTGCAATACCCCCAAGGTCAGCTAGAGTTAACAGTGTAGCAAATGCAGGTGCTTTAATAATTTTAAAATTTTCTATTGTGAGTTTAGAAGCTGATCCTGTTTCGTCAATTACAGAATTATAGAATAAATTACCGTCCTTAACGCCTTCAAAAAAAGTATAGTCGGTTAGTAGCGCTTGAGGATAATCGGAATAAATTTCTAAAATTTTTTTTCCATTTGGGTCTTTTTTTAGGGTGATGTCGAGAAACTCATCTGCAGAAAATTGACTTTTTGAAGAAAGTTTATTGAATTTACCTTTTTCAATTATACCCATTAAAACAAAATCATTTAATGGTATTTGGGATTTAGTTATTAATTTTTTTAATTTAATTATAATCTCACCATTAAAATTTTTTAGCAATTCCGATTTTTTGCTTGACGATAGTAACTTAAGAAGGTGTGACGAGTCATATTTCTCACCTACGATAGATAGCTTTTTGTTTAAATCAATTTTAAAATTATTATTTTCTTCACCATTTTTAAATGTTAATAAATCAATGTAGGCAAAACTTTCGATCTCTCCTTTGTTGCTTAAGATTAAATCTTTAATAGAAATAATATTTTTACCTTCTGTAAAGTTTATTGATTTAAAAATAAATTTATTATTTTTAAAAATAAGTTTGCTTTTAATATTACTTTTTTTTTTTGAATCTGCTTGAAAATTTATTATATCAATGAATAAATCTTCACTTAAATTTAAATCAATAATAAAAGTTTGTTTATTTTTTTTTGAACTATTTTGAATTTTAAATTTTTTATAATTTAAGTTGTCCGTACTATACAGTCCATCAAATGCTAATAAATTTTTATTTTTTTTATTAAAGTTTATTTCTATGTTGGTTTTTTCAAATGTAATTTTTTTAAGTGTTTTTTTAATAAATTTATTTCTTAAACTTTTCTTTAATACTAGTTGTGATTGAGAAATATCACCTTTAGATTTATAATCATAATCTACAATTTTAAAACTTTTATCTATTTTTAAATTAAACTCATGCAATAAATTTCCTTTAGCCTTAATTTTATTTACTTTAAAGAAATTTATTCCCTTAAATAATTCACTTAATTGAGTTTTTTCTAAGTCAAACTTAGTTTTGAAGTTGCCTTTTATTTCAATTTTATTTTTTTTTTTTACTTCAATTGACCCATTTGATATCAGAAATTTTTTATAACTTGCGTTGACAGAATTAATTAAGACTAACTCTTTGTCCGCAATGAAATTAAGGCTTAGGTTTTTAATAGTAAAATTATTTTTTATCTTAGCTTTAACTTTTTTAATTGTACCGCTCATCTGATAGTCGCTTATCTTAAAATCTTTATCTAAATTTAGATCAAATGCTGCTTTTTCTATTTCACCACCTTCGAAATTATTCAGCAAATATGTTTTAAAATTAGAAGGCTTAATACGGATTGAAAGTTTCTGCATATCTTGAATTTTTAATTTTTCTATCGCAAATACTATTTGATTTATTTCAATTTTTGATTTTAAAATTTTAACTAATTTAGTGTAAATTCTTAATTCTGTTATAGGAATCTCTACATTTTGATATGTGATCTTAAGATTATTAGTTGATAAAAAAAGTTGAAATTTTTTTAAATCTAATTTGATTTTAATTTTTTCTAATACAACTTCAATTTGTGGTTCTTTTTTTTTTATTTCTTTAATAACTAAATTGTTTAACTTTGAAGTTTCAATTCCAATAGTTGATAAATATATAATTGACGCTGTAAATAAGAATACAAAAGTGAAAAAAGCTACATATAAAAATTTTTTCATTAAGATCTAAACAAATTTCCTTCAATAAATTGATCTAGATTTCCGTTTAATACATCATCAGGATTAGTACTCTCGATTTTGGATCTTAAGTCTTTTACTAATCTGTAGGGTTGCAACACATACGATCGTATTTGGTGTCCCCAACCAATGTCAGTTTTTGATTTGATATTTTGTTGGTCTTCTTCTTCTCTTTTCTGCATTTCATGTTCGTACAACCTTGCTTTTAACATTTTATAGCACGTCTCTTTATTTTTGTGTTGTGATCTTTGATTTTGACACTGTACAACAATTTTAGTTTCAAGATGTGTTATTCTTACAGCGCTATCTGTAACATTTACATGTTGACCACCAGCTCCACTTGACCTGTATGTGTCAATTCTCAAATCTTTTTCATCTATTTTAATGTCAATCTTATCATCTATTGCTGGGTAGACCCACACACTTGCAAAACTTGTATGTCTCCTTGCGCCACTATCAAAAGGCGATATTCGAACCAATCTATGTACGCCAGATTCATTTTTCATTAATCCGTATAAATACTCACCTGTTATTTTGAGCGTTGTTGACTTTATACCAGCTTCATCTCCTTTGTGTTCACTTATAATTTCACAATTGAATGATTTTTTTTCAAACCATTTTAAATACATTCTTCTTAACATTTCTGCCCAATCTTGGCTTTCTGTACCTCCTGCCCCAGCATGTATTTCTAGGTAAATATCTAGTACGTCGTTTTCTCCAGATAGAAAACAATTAACTTGATTTTTTTTAATATTTTTATTTATTTCTTGAATTTTTAATACACAATCTGAAATAATCTCTGCATTAGATTCCTCTAATGCTAGGTTGTAAATATCTTTTAGATTTTGCAGGTCTTTTAGTGAGGTCTCAAAGGTTTCTAGAACTAAATCAAAATGTTTTTTTTCTTTAAGAATTTTTTTTACTTTACTGTTATTTTTCCAAAAATCCTTGCTTGCAATTATCGAATTTAAGTTTTGTATTTTAGATTGAACTTGATTGGCCTCAAAGATACCCCCTAATATTCTTTAATGCTTTTTCAGCTAAATTTATTTGAGTTTCTATTATTTCCATTAGTAAAATTGTCTAAACTTAATCAAACTATCATAATTAGTGTTTTTACCTAAATTATTATTTTTCATTCTGTTAATATCTGTTAGCTTAAATGCTTCTATTATTGAACTAGAATTACTAAAGTTTTCTTTTTTACCTGTGTCATAATTTATTGCGGTAAAGAAAATTTCTTCTGGTATTAAAAAAGGTTTAAAATCATCTTTATATAGAGCTTGCTCGATAAATTTTTTAAATATAGGTAAAGCTGCCTTGGAACCTGTTTCATATCTACCAAGAGTTTTTGGGTTGTCAAATCCTATATACACACCGATTACTAGGTTAGACGTCGAGCCAATAAACCAAGCATCATAATTGTCATTTGTTGTACCTGTTTTTCCTGCTAATGGAACACCGATATTTTTAAGTTTTTTTCCTGTGCCTCTTTGAATTGTACCTTCGAGCATTGATAAAATTTGATAGGCAGTTTCTTTACTTATAGCTTGTTGATAATTATCTTTAATAGATGGAGTTATAGTTTCAAATTCTGAAAACCTATCACAACCAATACACTCTCTATTATCTGAGTTAAAAATAGTTTTACCTCTTCTATCTTGAATTCTTTCAATTAAAACTGGATTTATTTTTTTTCCTCCATTTACAAAAGTAGCAAAAGCATTTGTTATTTGAAATAAAGTAGTTTCAGCGGATCCTAAAGAAACAGACAGCAGCTCAGGTATTTCAGTATAAATATCTAGATCTTGTGATAATTCTAAAATTTTTTTTAAACCTATTTCTTGAGCAATTCTAACTGTCATTAGGTTTCTTGAATATTCGATTCCTTTTCTTAATGTAGTCGGTCCATAAAACTCTTTTCCATAGTTTTCCGGTTTCCAATCTTTCAAACCAACACCTTGTGCTGCAATAAATGGGGCGTCTAGAATAATTGAATTTGGAGAAAAATTATTTTCTAGGGCCGCAGCATAGACAAAGGGCTTGAAAGCAGAACCAGGTTGTCTTTTTGCTTGTGTAGCCCTATTGAACTCACTTGATTCAAAACTGAACCCACCAACAAGAGCTTTTACTTTTCCGTTATATGGATCGATAGCAACAATAGCTCCGTTAACTTCTGGGTATTGTTTTAGTTCCCATTTATTTTTTGAATTTTTTTTTACAAAAATAATATCGTCAACTTTGAATGAATTATAAATTGATTTCTTAATTGCCCATTTTAAACTAGTGCTTTCAATTACTCCATATTCTTTTTTATTAACAGTTTCAAAAACAATCTCAAGTTCGTTTACTTTGTTTATTTTAGCGAATTTCCAACTTAAGCTGCTATCTATTTTTTTTTCCTTTAATTTTTTTTTCCAGTTTTTTTCTGATTTTGTATTTAATACAGGTCCTCTCCAGCCATGTCTTCTATCGTATGACTCAATACCAAATCTTAAAGCGTCCAGAGCATGAAGCTGATAGTCTACATCTAATGCAGACTTTATCGACAAACCTTCTGCATAAAGTTTATCAAAACCATAATTGTCTTTAATAATTCTTCTGATCTCTTCTGTGTAGTAATTAGCTTCTTTTAGTAGTTTAATTTTTCTCTTTTTTAAATTAATTTCTTCTTTTTTATATTTTTCTAAATCGAAATTATTTATAAAATTATTTTCTTTTAAGTTTTCCAAAACTAAATTTCTTCTTAATTTTGCTTTTTCGTAATATCTGAATGGATTATATTTACTTGGCGCTTTGGGCAGTGCAGCAAGCAAAGCAGCTTCAGCGTAATTTAGTTCTTTAACTGATTTATCAAAGTACTCAAGACTAGCTGCTGCTATTCCATAAGTGCCTTCGCCAAGATAAATTTGATTTAAATAAAGTTCTAGAATTTTTTCTTTTTTATATGCTTTTTCAATTCTAAAAGCTAAAATTGCCTCCTTAATTTTTCTTTTGAAAGAAATCTCATTCGTAAGTAAAAAATTTTTTGCTACCTGCTGGGTTATAGTTGATGCACCTTCTAGTCTTTTGTTGTTAACTGTGTTTTTTAAATTATTTATTACGGCTCTAACTATTCCTTTTGGATCAATACCTGGGTGGTTGAAAAAATTCTTATCTTCAGCTGATAAGAAGGAATTTATCACCAATAGCGGTATTGCATCATAGGGTATAAATAATCTTTTTTCGATTGCATACTCTGCTAATAACGTACCATTATCTGAATAGACCCTGCTTGAAACAGGAGGCTCATAACTTTCTAACTTTTTATAATCAGGTAATCCAGAGGAAAAATACCATAATGCTGAAAATGCAAAAAAAAATAAAGATATAAAGACGACAAGAACTGCTTTGATTAAAAAGTTAAAATGATTAAACATGAATATAATCAATTAAATCTTAAATTTTGGCTATCTTATGGCATGTTATAGCTCTCTTAATTAATGAAAATAGTTTAAAAATTTTGTATAATAAGTTTATGAAAAATTTCAAACAAAATTCATCAAATTTAACAGTCAAAGGAATCCTTTCAAAATGGAAAAAAACTTATACATCGATGCGTCACACCCGGATGAAACTAGAATTGTTCTTAAATCAGATAATGGCATAGAAGAATACGAATACGAAGATAAGAACAAAATAAACTTTAAAAATAATATATATCTCGGTACAGTAAGCAGGGTAGAGCCCTCTCTGCAAGCCGCTTTTGTTAATTTTGGAAGAATAAAATTTGGGTTTTTAGCTTTTAACGATATTCAATCAGACTATTATCAAATTCCTACTGAGGACAAGGAAAAACTCCAAGAAGCTGAAGAGAACATAAGAGAAGAATTAAAAAATAAAAATGTTGATGAATTTAACAACGAACTTAAGCCAGAAGATGATTCTGAAAAAAATAAAAATAAAAAGGTAGATAAAAAAGATGACCTTGATCAAGCACAAGATGTAAATGTAAGAGAAAAGCTAAAAAATTCTTACGGTGTAAAAAGATATAAAATTCAAGAAGTAATAAAACCTGGTCAGGTTATTTTAATTCAAGTGATTAAGGAGGAGAGAGGCAATAAAGGTGCGGCACTTACAACTTTTATATCTTTGGCGGGTAAATATATGGTTCTAATGCCTAATACCGCAAAAGGTGGTGGCATATCAAGAAAAATTTTTGCATCATCTGAAAGAACAAAAATAAGAAGTATTTTAAATGAAATAGTAATTCCTAAAAGTATGGGTGTTATTGTAAGAACCGCGGGAGCAAATAAAACTAAAAATGAAATTGAAAAAGATTTTCAAAATACAATTAAGACTTGGGATCAGATTAAAAATAAAGCATTAGATTCTGACGCACCATCATTGATCTACGAAGAAGGTGATATAATAAAAAGAGCCTTAAGAGATATATACGATAACGAGACTACAAATATTTATGTAGATGGCGACGAAGGATACAAAAAAGCAAAAATTTTTATAAAAGAGTTGATTCCTAAAAGTGCTAAATTTTTAAAAAAACATAAGGGTAAAACTCCTCTGTTTCACTCAGCGGGTATAGAAAAAGAATTAAATAATATTTTTGACCCTGTGGTGAAATTAAAATCTGGAGGTTATTTAGTAATAAACCCCACAGAAGCTTTAGTTGCTATAGATATAAATTCTGGACAGTCTATTAAAGCATCTAATATTGAAAAAACTGCTTTGAATACAAACTTAGAATCTGCAGAGGAAATAGCAAAACAATTAAAAATTAGAGATCTGTCAGGTTTAGTTGTTATAGACTTTATAGATATGATGAATTTTTTTAATAGAAAACTTGTAGAAAAAAAAATGAGAGATTCTATCAGAAAAGATCGGGCCAGAATTCAGATTGGAAAAATAAGCACTTTTGGTTTGTTGGAAATGACCAGACAAAGATTAAGAGAAGGTTCAATAAAATGGGAGACAAACTTGTCATTAGAGTCTTTTGCTTTAAAAATAGTAAAAAAATCAGAGATGCTATCATTCACCGATAAAGTTAAAAGTGTAAACGTCCAAGTTCCTGAAAAAGTTAAAATCTATATTGATGATATTTTAAAAAAAGAAATTAAATATTTTAAAGATCGATACAAAATAGATATTAAGTTTATTGCAGCACCTCAATTTATAATCCCCGAGTACAGTATAAATATATTGGATAAAAATAAAAAAGTTATAAATAAAGTGGAGAATATAAATATAATACAAGGTGTAAAAAATGTATTTGAGGATAAAAAAAAGAAAATTAAAAAAGAAAGCAAAAAAATTAGTAAACCTACAGTGAAAAAAGTAAAAAAATTAGATCCTAAAAAGAGTAAGAAAAAAACCCTAAAGACTTTGTGGGTAAGAAGAAAGAAGAAAGCAGCTTAAATTAAACCCTTTGAAGGGCTACTCTGATTAGCGTAAAAAAATTTATTCATTCTTCCTGCTAAAAATGCTTGTCTTCCAGAAATTACTGAATTTTTAAAAGACTCAGCCATTAAAATTGGATTTTTTGCTTTTGCAATAGCGCTGTTAACTAGGACTGCATCACAGCCCATCTCCATTGCTATAGTAGCGTCAGATGCTGTTCCAATCCCAGCGTCAACTATTATTGGCACTTTTGAATTTTTAATTATAATGGATAAATTGATTTTATTTTGGATACCAAGACCAGATCCTATTGGAGAAGCTAATGGCATTATTGCTGATGCTCCTAAGTACTCTAGCTCCCTTGCTAATAAAGGATCATCTGAGCAATAAACTAAAACTTTAAACCCCTCTTTAACCAGAACTTCTGTTGCCTTTAAAGTTTCAATCATATCCGGATACAAAGTTTTTTTATCGCCTAAAACTTCAAGCTTAACCATTTTCCATCCTCCCATTTCACGGGCAAGTCTTAATGTTCTTAGTGCCTCATCTGAATTAAAACATCCAGCTGTATTGGGAAGGTATTTAATTTTTTTTGGATTAAGGAAGTCAGTAAGTAATGGTTTTTTTTTATCTAAAATATTAACTCTTCTAACGGCTACAGTGACCATGTCAGCGCCAGAAGCTTTAACTGCTTGAGCGGTTTCTTTAAGACTTTTATATTTACCGGTGCCAACTATTAATCGAGACTTTAAAACTTGGTCGTCAACTTTAAATATATCTTTTTTCATAAGTATCAGCCTCCTCCAATGAAATGGACTATTTCAATTTTATCTTTACTTTTTACATTAACTATTTTGTACTTATTACGATTTATAATTTTACCATTTAATTCAACGGCAATTTTTTTATTATTCATTTTATATCTTTTTAATAGCGTAAATAATGTGTCTTTGTTCTTAAATTCTAATTTACGTCCATTTAATTGTATTTTTGCCATAATTAAGATATTTAGTACACTTACTTTCAAAAAAATGAAGCACAAAATTATTATTATTAACGGTCCAAACCTTAATCTTTTAGGCGAAAGAGAGAAAGAAAAATATGGAAATATAACACTTAAGCAAATTAAAGAAGAGTGTAAAAACTTTGCCAAAAAAAAGAATATTACAGTTGCTTTTAAGCAGTCAAATATAGAAGGTAAAATTATTGATTATATTCAAGAATCAAGAAAAAAATTTCATGGTCTAATTATCAATGCGGCAGGCTACACACACACATCGGTAGCTATAAGAGACGCATTAATGATATTAAAAATACCAATTATTGAATTACATATAACAAACATTTACAACAGAGAGAAATTTCGACATAAGTCTTTATTGAGTAAAGCTGCAAGAAGTGTTATCTGTGGATTTGGCGTCAAAGGATATACTCTTGCGTTAGATGGAATAAAAGAAATTATCAAAAATGAAAATAGATAAAAAATTAATTAAAGAACTCGTAGATAATTTAGATGAATTTAAATTATCAACACTAGAATATCAAAATGGTGATACTAAAATTAAAGTCTCTAAAGAAACAAAATTTTCTAACATAGGTAAAATTTCTGAAACTACTGCATCAAATAATAAAACTTTATTGAGTGATGAAGTGGAAGGAGTTGAGATTAAGTCACCAATTATTGGTACAGTATATCTAGCAGCCGAACCGGGTGCAAAACAGTTTATCCAAGTTGGTGATAAGATAAAAAAAGGCCAAACTATAATGATAGTCGAGGCTATGAAAACTATGAATCACATCCCTGCTACTAGCGAAGGTACGGTAAAAAGTATATTGATAAAAGATGGTCAGCCAGTAGAGTTTGGTCAGACTTTGATTGTTTTAAAATAAATCTAATGTTCAAAAAAGTTTTAATAGCTAACAGAGGAGAAATTGCTGTTAGAATAATAAGAGCCTGTAAAGAATGGGGTATTAAAACTGTAGCCGTTCATTCTGATGTTGATGCTGAGTCAATGCATGTCAGACTTGCGGATGAGAGCGTCTGCATAGGTTCTCACCAACCACAGAATAGTTATTTAAATATTTCATCTTTAATGTCGGCAGTAGATTTAAC
>TARA_B110000971_G_scaffold144515_1_pt1 | contig 12868 bp, 10 predicted proteins | sample TARA_B110000971 | Tara Oceans TARA_B110000971 (sample SAMEA4397842) | marine metagenome | biome: Polar Biome; feature: [SRF] surface water layer (ENVO:00010504); material: water (ENVO:00002006), including particulate matter (ENVO:01000060) such as... | depth 5 m | reverse complement strand
TAATAGCTCAATTGGCTTGATTTATGCACTGAAAAAAATTTTTAGGAGATTTTTAAAGATATTAATATTTTATTTTAAACCCCAGCCATTGAATTAGTACCAAAAAAAATTCATTTTCCTCACTTTTAGAAGTGTGGATAAATATTGTTATTTTCCCTTAAGTATTTTATGTAATAATAATTATCTATTATTAGACCCTTGGCTTAGCTGGATAGAGCATTTGCTTTATAAACTGAGGGTCCCATGTTTGAGTCAAGTGGGGTACTCAAATTTAATTGTAGCTAATAAGTATTTTGATTAAAATATGTTGATTAAATTATGATAGAGTTAAAAAGAATTATTCCTAAACTAGAAATTAAAAATAACAATCTTATTAAAGGAATGCAGTTCGAAGGCTTAAGAGTAGTTGGAGATCCAATTGTATATGCTAAAAAATTTTTTCAAGAAACTGCTGATCAAATAGTAATAGTAGATATAGTTGCATCACTTTATAGTCGAGAAAATCTTTTTGAAACTTTGAATAAAATTACAAATGACATATTTATTCCAATTACAGCTGGTGGTGGAGTTAGATCAATAAATGATATTAGCAGTTTGTTGAATGCTGGAGCTGATAGAGTAAGTTTAAATACTTTTGCACTAGATAACATCGAAATACTAGATGATATAGCTAATCGATTTGGTCAACAGTTTATTTCAATTATGATAGAGGTTAAAAAAATTGATAATAAATATTATTGTATGAAAAATCATGGAAGAGATAACTCAGGTTTAGAATTATTTGAATGGATAAGTATTCTAAAGAAAAAAAAAATTGGTGAAATTATTATTCAATCTATTGATGATGACGGCATGCAAAATGGTTTTGATAAAGATTTATTAAAACTTATTGAATCCTTAGATATTAATTTTCCAGTAGTTGCTGGGTGTGGAATGGGGAATAATAATCATTGTGTTGAATTATTAAAAAAAGATTTTATCTCAGGTTTAACTATCTCATCCTCTCTTTATACGGAAGAAATTAAGATAATTGATCTTAAAAATAGATTAAAAAAAGAAAATGTATCTATTAATGAACTATAAAATTGGCATCTTAAATATTGGTGTAAATAATCTAAAAAGTCTTATTTTCTTTTTTAATAAATTTGGCAAAACAATTATAATTAATAAAAATAGCATTGCACACGATTTAAAAAATATTGATTTACTTATTTTACCTGGAAATGGCAACTTTTCTTTTGGATCTGACTATTTATATAAAAATAATATGATTGATGAAATCAAGAATTTTAAAAAAAAAATTTTTGGGATTTGTCTCGGGATGCAACTTTTATTTGAGTCAAGTGAAGAAAGTCCAAACTATAATGGTATAGGTTTATTAAAAGGTAATGTAAAAAAGATTATTTCTAAAAAAATAAAATTACCATTGTTGGGTTGGTATACATCAATAGATAATTTAAATAATCGAAATAATTTCTTTTTTAATAATAGTTTTTCTTGCAATCCAAAAAATAAAGAAGTAATTATTCAAAGAATTGATACAGATATTGAACAATTAGTTTCTCTCGTAAAGTATAATAATATTTATGGGATGCAATTTCACCCCGAGAAAAGTTCAATAAATGGTTATAACCTGATAAGAAGAATAGTTAATGAATAATTTTTATATCGATGGACAGCCTAAAGAAGTAACTTTTTGTAATACATGTGTTTATAGCAATCAAAAAGTAGTTCCTTCAGCTCTAACTGCTGATAAAAGTGATCATTCGAATAGATCTTTTTTAAGATTTAATGATAATGGCACATGTAAGTCTTGTGAATTAATTCAGAGAAAAAATAACACCTCGTCTTCAGAAAATATAGATTGGATGGAAAGAGAAAATGAACTTAGGTCAATTTTAGACAAATATAGATCAAGAAATGGTTCATTTGATTGTATTGTTCCGGGATCAGGTGGTAAAGATTCTGTGTTACAGGCTCAAGTTCTGAGAGAAAAATATAAAATGAATCCATTGACAGTAACATTCTCTCCTATTAGGTACACTGAAATTGGAATGTTAAATTTTCATAAATGGCCAGAAAATGGAAATGTTAATAATTTCTTATTTAGTCCAAATGGAGAAACTTATGGAAAACTAACTAGACTTGCATTTGAAACAATGCTTCATCCATTTCAACCATTTATATTTGGGCAAAGGCATTATGCTACGCACATGGCGTTGAAATTTAAGATACCTTTAATTTTTGTTGGAGAACCACACTCAGAATTTGGTTCAGATGAAGATGAAGAAGATTTACCATATATGCTTGATAGATATTTTACTAGAGAAAAAAATCAAGAGATATTTGTTTCAGGAGTTCCTGAAAATGAATTAATAAAAAAACATAACATTCCAAAAAGTGATTTAGAATATTTTCTTCCTTTGGAAAGGGAAGTGATTAGAAAAAATGATATTCAACAATACTATTTTGGATATTTTGAAAAAATGTTACCACAAGAAAATTTTTATAATGCTGTAAAAACAACTGGTTTTAAAGTTTCACCAGAAAGAACTGAGGGAACTTATTCAACATACAATTCATTAGATGATAAAGTAGATGGTTTTCATTATTGGACTCAATATATAAAATTTGGAATTGGTCGTACAACTGAGGAGGCTGCAAATGAGTGTAGACATGGTTATATTACACGTGATGAAGCAGTTAATCTAGTTCATAAATATGATGGGGAGTTCCCAAAAAGATATTTTGAAGAATTTTTATCTTTAACAAAGCTTAATGAAGAAGAATTTTATGATATAATAGATAGCTTTAGATCTGACCATTTATGGCAAAAATTAGGTAACGATTTTAAACATGCTGCTAACTGGAAACTTAAAAAGCAATTAAAGTAAAATTAATTAACTTTTTTAAAAAAAATATTTCTTTCAATTTTTTTTTTAATTTTTTCTATATTTATTTCTACGTTATGTTCTTCGTCAGATAGGATTTTTGGTAAGTTAGAATTTATCAATGAAGCTTTTCTATTAGTAAAAAATTTTTTTAGCATAATTTTATTGTCATTCACGACATTATTTAATTTATTAAGTTCAAAATTTTTAAATATATAAACATTTACATGTTCTAGAATTCTTGAAAAAAATTTATATAAAAAATTTACATTATTAAAATTTTCATCTTTAGTTAATTGTGAGGATATATCTATAGTATCGTAAGAATTTGTCCATGCAAACCATCGAAAATACTTTTCTGAAATTTTTATAGATCTATTAGTTTTAAGTGCCATATGAACTTTTTCAAAATATTCTTTTATTGAATCATAATCAAAATCTTCATTATGAGGATATTGTAATTTGTATAAACCACTATCTATTATTGGAAATCCAAGCAATGAAAAATCAACGAAAGTACTAGATCCATTTGTTAAAAATAAGTTAGCAATCTGAGCATGGTCATATATGTTAATATTATATTTAGGGTAATCTATAAAAAAATTATCATTATTAACTTTGTCAAATAAGTTTTTTAGATGATGGTAGTTTTCACTAAATTCATTATTCTTTATCTTTAGCCACTCTCGAGGATGAGGTCTTACTATAAAAAAAATATCTTTATTAATTTTACTAAATTCAATAATTTTTTTTACCCACTCTATTTGATTTATAAATATTTTTTTTTTTTTTAGACAGTTGATACTTACACCTGATGATTCCAGGCAATAATCTTCCTCAATGCCGCTTAAGATAATAGATATAATTTTTTTGTAATCTTTTGTTTTATTAAATAAAAACTTTTTATTTTTATCATTTTTAGGTTGTGAAAAGTTTAAATAATGTCCGCCAGAAATACTAGATGAAATATAATTAGTTGTACTTTGAATTTGTTTATCAGTTAGTTTAAATTTTTGATTTTTCCAATTAATTAGTGCATCATGATTCATGCCGGCTTTTACACCTTTCCAAATTTTAAGGTGTTGCAATTGTTTATGAGGTATGCTGCTGTCGGGGTTAATTGCGTAACAATCCATATTATTTTTTTCTGCAAATTTTGCTACAACTTGATGATTACTGTAAAGATTGTTTACACTAATTACACAATCTACTTTATTTTTTTTTATAAAATTTTTAAAAGCAAACAAGCTTATCAACGTAGTTTTAAAAATATTTACATAAAAATTCCAATCTTCTTCAATTGAATCAAGGGTACTAAGCTTGTTTATTAATATAAAATCATGCAATGCTATTTGCCCAACAGGTAGATCAAATACTATTATATCTCTAAAATTCTGAAGATTTATTGTTTCAAGAATTCTATCTATTTCTAGAAAATCATTTTCTTGTAACAAATTTTTTATATCATATTGATTATCAAGTCTTTTATTTGCTAGATTTTTATAGCTTATACATCTTTTACATATTTTTTTTTTTTGTTCTTTACTTGCATTATTATCAAGTTTAAGTGCATTAAATACCATGCAATGATCTGTTAAATCCTCATTACAATTTATAATAAATAAATTATTTTCTTCATGTTGGAGATTTTTATAAACTGCTCTTTCTATAAGAGACATATTCCACATGGAAGTGTAAGGGCTAAAAAAAACAAAATTCATTATAAATATTACCTGTAATAAAATGGATTCTGAGGATAATCCCTACAAACATTTCTTTCTAATGCTTTTTTTATTTTATTCTCATCAATTGTCTTAGTAGACGGAATGGTTTCTATAACTATTAAGTCTCTATTTTTTTTTATAGGTAAGTTTCCTTTATGAATAATATTATTTTGAAAAATTAAAATTGATCCTTTTTTTCCTTTAAATATTTTTACTTTTTTTTCTAAATTATTACTTTTTATCATATGTTGGTTTTCATCTCGATCTTTCTTTGTATATGATAAAAATCCTTTTTTTTTTAGTTTTCGAGAATCTTTTTTTAACAATGTTTTAAATGCACCACTATTTTCATCTTGATCATTGAGATACACAAAAGTTTTTAGTACACTATTTGGATTATCATCAAAATGAAATAAAAGAGATTTATCATCATCATGATTTTTAATTGGAAAGCTTCTTATTATTTCTACCCAATATAAATCATAACTACTTTTATAATATTGTTTTAATAATTTATCTAAATCTGATTTTATAAAATTATTTATTTCTTCACTAAAATTTTTAAGGTATTTTTTTTTTAAAAATAGATATCCACCTGCATCTTTTCGGGTACTTTGTTTTTGTCTTTTATTTGAAAAATAGTAATTAAATTTTTTTTTCAAATTATTTATATTTTTATAGTTTCCAACAATACTTACTCCGTTTTTTTTTAATTCTGATATTCTTTTATTTGTTCGTTTATTTTTCTTATTTTTTTTTGCTATTATGTATAAAATTTTTGATAATTGATGATGGATAAAGTATACAATATTAGTAGTTGAACCTAAAGTGTTGTTGAATATGTGTATACTTAATAAAGCGTATTTTTTTTTTAAATATTCAAACATTTTAAAATTTGTTAATGTTTTTTCGATTATATTATAGATAGCATTTTTTATAACATATGATGTCTTTATTTCAAAAAAAAATTACTTATAGAAATTTCTACAATTTAATAGCCTAAATGGTTGGTGTTTGCTTTCGAATTTATTGAAATTATTTTTATGTTGATTAAAGATATTTACAATAACCTAACAAAGCCATTCCTGTGATATACTTACTATTTCTTGAAATTCTAAATGGAAAATCAGATACTATTTGATTATATAAATCTAATTTATCTGAGGAAAATTTAACTTCAAAAACACAATTGTCAGTTTTTTTTATTTTTTTTTGATCATTTATGTCAGTAAAAGATAAATCTTTATCAAACGTTATTATTAATCCTTTATAATAATAATAGTCTCTAGAATATGAAACTTTAATTTTTGGGTAAAGAATTTCGTCGCTTAGATAATTAAATACCATCTCTTTAAAGGATTCATTTTTATTTAAGTCTCTTATGTTTTTTACAATATTGTTGCTGGATAAACCTACAATTTCCTTTTTTACTTTGGCATTCATTTTATTTTTCTTTATTTTTATCTCAGCTTTAGCATTTTTAAAATCATTATTATACCACCTTAGTCTTAGTTTTTTTCTGAAGCTTGTTCCTGATAAATTTTCTGAAACAAATTTGAGATCATGAGTGTCGTAGTAAATAGAGCTGACTACTCTAGAAGGATATATTTTAAATAGTTTTGAATTTGATTTAATATAATTGATTAAATTTTTACTTTCAAAATTATTTACATTATATTTTTGTTCAAACCTAAAATCAGAAAAACTTAATTTCATATTTTTAATCAATTTAAAAAGTTAATAATACTGTTTTTATCAAAACTTATTTTTTTATTATCAATGGAGACATTTTTCATATTTATTATACCTCCTTTTTTATAATAAGCTTTCTTATTAAAAGCAGAGATATCAAAATTATTTCCTCTAAAATTTCCCTGTGTAAGATTTAATAAACTATTATCTTTAACGGCAATGCCAATTTCATTGTTTATAAGAGTGATATTTTTTGCAACAATTTTACTTTCTTCACCAATTGATATTCCTTTATCTTTTGAATTTTTAATATTTATATTATTGATTTCAAAATTTGATCCAGAAAAATCAAGGCCATCTCCACCAATCAAATGAAATTTAGCATTATTTATTATACCGGTTGAAAAATCAAAATCTATACCATCTGATTTAGCATTTATTACTTTTATATTTTCTAGATAATTTTTTGAATTGATTAAGTTTAGAGCATCTTCGGCATTAGAATTTTTAAATATCACATTTTTAAGATTAACATTTGAATTATAAATATTAACTCCACCAGTCAAAGAGGTAAAATATTTGTTAAAAGACCTAAATTCTTTTGTATTTTCAATTGTGCAATTTTCAAAATCAACCTTATCAGAGTTTCTGACATAAATTCCTCCCCAAAATTTATTTTTTAAAGAGGTGAGTTTAATGTTCCTCTTTTTTTCACCTTTGCAGATAAACATTCCACCATCAACTAAGATATAGCTATTTGGACCAAAATTTATGACTGTATTACCTTCAATTATTAAGTCTTGATTTTTTTCTAAAATTATAGGCTCTTTTATTAAAAGGTTTCCACTTAAGATAAGTTTAGTCTTTTTTAAATTTTTGTAACTTAAGTTATGAACTGATTTAATTTTACTATTTTCTAAAAAGCTTGTTTGCTCATGTGTATTATCCTTTACTTCAAAAATGAGCTTTGTTTCAATAAAATTTGAAATTAATTTACAAGGTTCTGTTAAATTTAACGTTAAATTAATTTTTTGATTACTGTTTATTTTAATTTCATTAAATTTTTTTTTTAAACATTTAATTTCTTTTCGTTTGTTATCGTGAAATATTATATTTTTTATCTTTATTTTAAATAAAGTTAAATTTTTTATTTTAACTTCACCATCATTAAATGTTCTAAAGTACAAATAGTTTTTTAGATGTTTTAAAATTTCTCTTTCTAAAATATTTTTATTGCTATCTTTAATTTTGATTTTTTGAAATTTGATAATTTTAAACATATCTTCATCTTCAATTTGTGTTACTTTTTCTAAAACATCTATAATTTTTAGTTTATTAGTAAGTAAAAAATCTAAATTATTTTTAATTAAATTGAAATTAATACTGTCACTACAATTTACAAAATTATAGCAAATTGATAAAAGATCATTATTCATTAAATCCAAATCATTTTTAATTAATTGTAAGTGATGAAAAAGTTTTTCTTGAAAATTAATATTATTGAATAAATTAATATATATTTTACTTGTTTCTCTTTTTAAAAAAATTTCTAAGTTTTTAAGATAGGCTTTACTATTTCTTGTATCAAAATAACCAATTTCGTAATCATTGGGAATTGGCTCTACTTTATTTGTATACGGGTTAAAATAAAATTTTGTATTTGTAAAGTAAGTATTATGTAAATCTCCAAAAGCAATTGAATAAGCAATTAAAGTTGCAAACTTATCGATATCAAAATGGTTAATTAAATTTTGTGAACTTATATTGTTAAAAGTTAAATTATCTAAATGAAAAGATTTTAAAAAACTTATAATATTTCTATTGTTTTCATTTTGCAAATACTTGTTTTGTTTTTTTATATCTATCTCATAAATTGACTGTAATTTTGTATAATTATAAATTTCCTTAGTAGTTATTTTAGTGCTTGTTAGCTTGCTTAGCAGTCTCCTATCTTCTTCATTTGTATATCTAGCAATTGGAGTTTCTTTAATTTTACGTGATTCAAAGTAGTAAGGTGATATTTCCTCTTGAGCCAACATTAAACCCCAATTTTGTTCATTAAATCCAACTTTTATTGTTTTGAATTCATAATTAAGCAAATTATTTCTTTTTAGTGACTTGGCTATAATTACATTTTGAGGAAATTGACGAGATAAATGGTTTGTTATTGAAAAATTTTTAAAACCAAATAAAGAGTGATTTCCTGTAATTTCAATAAATAAACTAAACCTTTTTTTTGATAACCAGTGGTCTGCCCGATCACCTTTTAGTCTAATTTTGACTGGGATTTTATTATTTTTGTAAGTAATAAACCCCTTTACTTTAGTTTTGTCAGATAAAAAATTATTATTTTTCCTAGTTTGAACGGCTTTATTTCTATTTTCCATTAATTTTAAGTAATTTTTAAAAGAAACTTCAATCTTAATGTCTTCATAATTTTTATGATTATTAAAATTTTTTAATGATATGAAAAAATTTTTAGTTATTTGATTAATATCTTTAAGTTCATAATGGGAATAATCTTTATTTATTAAATAAGGCTGATTTATAAATATTAATATATCATCAAAAAATGTTCTTAAATTTCCGGGTGTTGTTTTAAATTTATAGCTAGCTAAAAAAATAGCCCCAACCAAAAGAAATAAAATAATAGGTAAGCTTTTATTTTTTGATATTCTCAAATTTATATCAATATATTGTTTTCGTAGTAGCTAAGCTTGTAGTCTCCAAGATTTTCTTTCAAATCTTTATTTAAGTTTTCAAGTTCAGTCATATCTTTCATGGAAACCTTGAAAACCATCATTTCATTGTGCTCTTCTAATAATTCATATTTTACAAAATCAGCAACTACAAAGTTTGTTTTTATAATATTTGTTACTATCTTAACTGAATCTTGTTTTTTTTTATATTCAATTATTAAATTATAATCATTTTCTTTAACAAGTTTTTTGTTTGAAATTGTTAAAATTAATAAAATCAAGAATATAAAAATAATCACAGTTAAAATAGTTTGATTTGCAGCTAATCCAAGTCCCACAGCAATGGCAATAAATAAATACAATAATTCTTCAGGTTCTTTTATGGGTGTTCTAAATCTAACGATAGATAAAGCCCCAACAAGACCTAAAGATAATGCAAGTGAAGATTTTACTATTGAAATCACCAGAAAAACAGTCAGTGCTAATATTGGAAGCAAATTAGAAAATTGAAATCTGTTTGACCATGATTTTGAAAAGTTTAAATAAACATATTTTAAAATTAAAGATAAAATTATACAGACAATGCTATTAAAAGATAAAACTAAATAATTAATGTTATCTGAGATAGCTGAGGAAAGATTTAAAAGTTCTTGATCCAATTTAAATTTCTAGGTTAATTTGTTTATGATTAGGTATAATATTATATTCTGCATATAAAAATTTATCAATCTATTGATTAAATGCTCATCAGTATTTACTTTATGTTTTTTCTAGATAATAAGTTCTTATTAGATATATATATATTTTAATGAAAGAAAATAAAAAAGTTTATGTTGCCATGAGTGCAGATTTAATTCATGTAGGACATCTAAATATAATAAATATAGCAGCTAAATATGGAAAAGTAACTATTGGATTGCTCACAGATCGTGCAATAGCTAGCTATAAAAGAGTTCCTATAATGGAATATAATCATAGACACACAATTATTTCATCAATTAAAAATGTAGATAAAGTTGTTCCTCAAGAAACACATGACTATGTAACAAACCTAAAAAAAATAAAACCTGATTTTGTTGTGCACGGAGATGATTGGAAGAATGGTATACAAAAGAAAATAAGAGCAAGAGTGCTGAAGACGATACAAAGTTGGGGAGGAAAGCTAATAGAACCAAAATACACTCAAGGCATATCTAGCTCCAAGTTGATTAATCTTAAAAATGAAATTGGAACAACTCCTGATATTAGAAGAAAATCACTAAAGAGACTCTTAAATTCAAAAGAAGTGGTAAGATTTTTGGATATACATAATGGACTCAGTGGATTAATAGTTGAAAACACAAAAGTATTGATCAGAAAAAAAGTAGAAGAGTTTGATGGTATGTGGGGAAGTTCTTTGACTAACTCTACAGCAAAAGGAAAACCAGATATTGAAGCTGTTGATTTAACAGAACGATTACAATTGTTGAATGAAGTTATGGAAGTAACCACAAAACCAATAATCTATGATGGTGATACAGGTGGAAAATCAGAACATTTTGTGTTTACTGTGAAAACTTTAGAAAGATTGGGGGTATCAGCAGTTATTATTGAAGATAAAACTGGTTTAAAGAAAAACTCATTGTTCGGAACTGATGTAAAACAAACAATTGATACTATAAGTGCATTTTGTAAAAAGATTAGAGAAGGAAAGAAAGCAAAAGCAACAGATGAGTTTATGATTATTGCAAGGCTAGAAAGTTTAATTTTAAATAGAGGTATGAAAGATGCAGTTAAAAGAGCCAAAGCATATATAAATGCTGGAGCAGATGGAATAATGATACACAGTAAGAAAAGAGACCCGTCAGAAATTTTTGAATTTTGTAAAATTTATAACAAATTCAAAAATAGAAAACCACTAGTAGTTGTTCCAAGCAGTTATAGCCAGGTTAAAGAAAGTCAGTTGATAAAATCTGGTGCTAACATCATCATTTATGCAAATCATCTAATGAGAAGTGTATACCCCAACATGGTCAGAACAGCAGAAAGTATTTTAAAAAATAAAAGATCCCTAGAGGCAGAAAAGAATTTAATATCAATCAAAACTATTCTTGAATTAATACCGGGTACTAAATAATAGCTATGGTTTCACCATCAATTTTTTTTAATTTTCTAAAAAAAAATGGAATTAATTTTTATGTAGGTGTGCCAGATTCTTTGTTAAAAAATTTCTGTTATTATGTTTCAAAAAAACTTCCATCTAAACAGCATATAATTTCAGCAAATGAGGGATCCGCAATAGCAATAGCTAGTGGATATAATATTGCAACAGGTAAAATTCCATTAGTTTACCTTCAGAATTCTGGTCTAGGAAATGCAATAAATCCAATTTTATCATTAGCAGATAAAAAAGTCTATAGCATACCAATGCTAGTAATGGTTGGATGGAGAGGCCAGCCAGGAGTAAAAGATGAACCACAACATCAGACTCAAGGAGATGTTACACTAAATTTAATTAAGTCTCTGAAAAAAAAATTTAAAGTTTTAGATGGAAATGAAAAAGAAGATTTAAAAAAAACAATTCAAGCATTAAAACTGGCAAAAAAAAATCTAGAGCCTGTTTTTTTAGTTGTTAAAAAAAATACTTTTAAAAAAATTACTAATGTAAAAAAAAATAAAAGTCAGTTATTATCAAGAGAACATGCAATATATCTAGTAACTGAAATATTCAAAAAAAATTTTAAAATAATTGCAACTACTGGAATGATTTCTCGAGAATTATATGAAATTAGAAGAGAAAAAAATGATAATAACCATAACGATTTCTTAACAGTCGGTTCAATGGGGCATGCATCTCAAATTGCACTTGGTATTTGTTTAAATTCTAAAAAAAAGATTATTTGTTTAGATGGAGATGGGGCTTTTCTAATGCATATGGGTGGAATATCAACAATAGGAAATTTAAGATTAAAAAATTTTATCCATATAATTTTAAATAATGAATCTCATGATTCGGTTGGAGGTCAACCAACATCAGCATCATCAACAAGTCTAACAAGTGTTGCTATGGCCTGTGGATATAAGAATATTATGGGTCCCTTAAAAACCGAAAAAGATATTTTAAAAAACTTAAAACTAAGTTTAAATTATAGAACTGGGCCATCTTTTATTGAAATTATGGTTAAAAATGGATCAAGAAACAACCTGGGTAGACCCAAGGAAAAGCCAATCAATAATAAAAATTTGTTCTATAAAAACTTAAAAAAATGATTATAGAAAATAAATTTAATTCAACAAAAATTATTTTTGGTAATAATCAAAGATCAACTGTTTTAAAAATAATTAAAAAAAAAACAGCTCTAATTGTTTGTTCAAAAAGAACTAAAAGAGAAATTATCTTAGATAAAAATTTTTCTTTCATTAAAACTAATAAGGTTCTATGGATAGATGATGTAACGCCAAACCCTTCACTCACTTATTTAGAAAAAAAAAAGAAACATTTTAAAAATAGAAAATTTGATTATATTATTGCAATTGGAGGTGGAAGTGTGATTGATACTGCTAAAGCATTGATGATAATGTTTTCTATTAAAAAAAAAGAAAATCTTAAAAATATTATTAAAGATATCAGTAACTTAAAAATAAAAAATTTGTATAAGTTAATAGTACTACCCACAACTGCAGGCACTGGTAGTGAAGTAACACCTTATGCTACAATCTGGGATGAGAAAAATAAAAAAAAATTGTCTTTAAATAATAAGGCTCTATACCCATATATGGCAATTATTGACCCGGTACTTACATTTAATTTACCAAAACAAGAAACAATCAACACTGGTTTAGATTCACTAAATCAGGCATTTGAATCAATTTGGAATAAAAA
>TARA_B110000971_G_scaffold52065_1_pt1 | contig 12890 bp, 10 predicted proteins | sample TARA_B110000971 | Tara Oceans TARA_B110000971 (sample SAMEA4397842) | marine metagenome | biome: Polar Biome; feature: [SRF] surface water layer (ENVO:00010504); material: water (ENVO:00002006), including particulate matter (ENVO:01000060) such as... | depth 5 m | reverse complement strand
CCGCGCCTCGGACCACGGGCCTTTAGTATTAGCCTTGTAAATTCATTGGGCTGGGGTTTTGTTTGGTAACTGCATCTCTATTCACGCCTCAATTTCAAGCTGAACCATGCCACTGCTATCGCTGAGTGGCGTCAATTATTGAACGCATAGATTTAGGCTGTGCTAGCAACGTGATGTGAGTTTTGATTTGTCTGACAGCATCCTTTTAATTAGTCATAAAGCACCATAAGATCAGGTTTCGTGAAGCCATATCGATCCGAGAGGTCTGCCATAAGAAAAAGTGACTACAATTAAAGGGGCCTTCACGTATGATATGGGGGGCCTTTGGACACCTCGGTGCCGCGAGGTTAAAAAGTTTGGGCACCTTTGCAGTTAGATGGTGGGGTAACATGCAGTACAATCTGATAACTCTGAAAATGTTCTTGACCGTTGCCAGAACGGGAAGCATTTCTCAAGCATCTGAAGCTGAGAACATAGCTGCTTCAGCCATTAGCAAACGTATCTCAGATTTAGAAGATCAGATTGGAACTCCACTGTTTTATCGGCAAACACGGGGGGTTGAGTTGACACCAGCGGGGCATGAACTCGCCCGGCATTCCTCGAACCTATTCCGATTGGTGGAACGTATGGAAAACCAGATGCATGATTTTGCAACCGGAGCTAAAGGTTCAGTTCGTATTGCGGCAAATACATCAGCAATCACGCAATTTCTTCCCGAAGATCTGGCTGGTTTTGCAGAAAATTACCCAGATGTAAGGATTGACCTGAGTGAGAGAACCTCTGAGGAAATACTTACCGCCGTACGAGATGGTTTGGCAGATCTAGGAATTTTTTCGGGGATGGTCGAAGAACCAGAACTGGAGGTTCTTACCTATCGTCTTGATACATTGGTGGTGGTAATGGGCAAGGAGCATCCTTACCGGCCTGACCATCCGGTTAAATTTGCTGAGTTTGCCAAACTTGATATGGTGGGTTTGCAAAGTGGCAGCTCATTGCAGGCTTTTCTGGAGGTGTGTGCCGGTGAACAGGGGCTGACACTTAAAACGCGTGTTGAAACTCTTAGCTTTGATGGTGTGCGCCGGATGGTCGAAGCCGGTCTAGGAATCGCAGTGCTGCCACTCGGAGCTGTCGAACCTTACCTCGAAAGTGCTCAGTTGCGGATGCAGGAAATTGATGAAGATTGGGCCGTTCGGACGCTCAAGCTTGCCGTTAAAGACTTGAGTGCAGTGTCTAACGCCGTTCGAGCCTTGGTGGAGCATCTGATCGCCCAAAATTTGACTGACAAATAGTTCAACCTTTCTTTCCAATCGGTGGCAACCGCTACATTGGGGCATCACAAACCAGCCAAAATTTACCTTATTAACAGGTTTTTGCTCACTTTTGCACATTGCCATCCTTAACGGTGATACCCCCATTCGGAATTTGAGACTCCTGAAAGCGGCTATCCAAGCGTTACCCATAGTTTGTACTTCAAAAGAAACCCTATGGGAGGATAAGATGAAAAGAACGTCCAGAGTAATTACCAGCGCTGCTATACTTGCTTGCGTCGTGGCCACAACTGCATACGCCGAAAAGATCAAAATTAATATGCCATCGACATTCGCTGGTACACTAACTCAACTCGGTACAGCTGGTGTACGATTTTCAGAAACTGTAAATTTGATCTCCGGTGGCGATATTGAGGTTAAATTCTATGATCCGAACGCTCTGATTCCACCATTAGAAATTTATGACAATGTATCCACTGGAGCGGTGGATGCAGGTTGGTCAACCTCGGGTTATTGGGGGTCTAAAAACTCGGCCTTGAACTTGTTTGCTGCCGTACCTTTTGGTCCAGGCCCAGGTGAATATCTGGCATGGATGTGGAACGGGGACGGTGAAAAGCTTATGAACGAGCTTTACCATCCCGTAGGCATCCACGGACAAGTTTGCGGCATCGTCTCGCCGGAAACCTCCGGCTGGTTTAAAGAAGAAATTAATTCAGCAGAGGACCTGGTAGGGTTGAAAATGCGCTTTTACGGCCTTGGTGCCTTGGTGATGCAGAAAATGGGTGTCGACACCCAGCTTCTGGCCGGTGGCGACATCTATCCGGCGCTGGAGCGTGGCACCATCGATGCAACCGAATTCTCGATGCCTGCAATCGACCAGAACCTCGGATTCTATAATCTGGCCAAACACAACTATTTTCCCGGTTGGCACCAACAGTCGACCATTCAGGAACTCCTTGTGAATAAGGCCGTTTGGGACGGCATGACGGATCAGCAACGTGCGATCATCACGACGGCATGCCGCGCGACTGTAGCAACGCAGCTGGCAGAGGGTGAAGCCATTCAAGGCAAGGCGCTACTTGAAATGCGTGCTGAAGGTGTGACGACCCACCGTTGGCCAGATGAATTCCTCGACACGCTTGAGGCTGAATGGGACGGGATTGCAGTTGGGATGGCTGCGGAAAACCCCGACTTTGACCGGGTGTGGAAGAACCTTCAGGCATTCCGTGCTGACTATAAAGTCTGGAAAGATCTGGCCTACCTCGATTGATGGGCTGAGATTAATCAAAGAACCCGGCTGGTAGTCAGCCGGGTTTACTCATTTTCAAGTCGAAAAACGAAGGAAGGGGTGTCCAATGGAAAGCGCTTTGACGGTCAGCCGCGCAATCGACGGGTTTCTCTGGGTTATGGCCAAGATTGGCGCTTGGTGCGCGCTGCTTCTTGTACTCGTTGTCACCTATGACGTGACTACACGTTATCTGGGCGTGCCTAAAGTGTTTGGATTGACCTCAACAATGTTGCAGGAATCAGAGTACTGGCTGCATAGCTTTCTGATCGTTTTGGTCGTGGGCTATGCCTACACAAAACAATCCCACGTGCGCATTGATTTGATCCGAGAGAATCTGTCGGACCGTGCCAAGTACATGATCGAAGTGGCGGGCATCCTGCTGGCATTGATCCCCTATTCCTTTCTGGGGGCCTGGTTGTCCTGGCCCTATGTCGTTCGGTCCTTCACGTCGGGCGAGATTTCAAAATCTCAAACCGGTTTGACAGACCTGTGGATCCTGAAAAGTGGGTTGATCATCCTGTTCGTCCTAATCGGACTGGCCGGGATATCCCAACTCATCAAGTCAATCGCAGGACTGGCCGGAAGGCTTCCTGATGACATGAAAGCAACGACAATTGGGGGTGGCCACTGATGGGCATTATCGAACTCCTCCCGCTGTTGATGTTTGTCACTCTTGCGTTCCTGCTGTTCAGCGGCTTTCCGGTTACCTGGGTTCTGGGAGGCGTTGGTCTGGGCTTTGGCCTGATTGGTATTGTTGCAGATGAACTTAACTTCATTCAGTTCTCCACACTGCCGTCGCGTATTTTTGGCGGTGTCATGGAAAACCTTATCCTGACAGCGATACCGATGTTTGTGTTCATGGGCACGATGCTGGAGAAATCCGGCGTTGCGCGCGACCTGCTGAACTGCCTTCAAGTTTTGATGCGGCGTGTTCCGGGCGGTCTTGCATTATCTGTGACCATCATGGGTACAATTCTGGCAGCCACCACGGGTATCATCGGGGCGTCGGTCATCATGATGAGCCTGCTGGCCCTGCCGATCATGGTCGAACGCAAATACGATCATGCCCTTGCAACAGGCACAATTGCAGCATCTGGGACGCTGGGCATCCTGATCCCGCCGTCCATTATGCTGGTGATCATGGCAGATTTGTTGTCGCGCTCGGTGGGCAACTTGTTTGTGGCAGCCGTGTTTCCGGGGCTCATTCTTGCCACGCTCTACATGGCCTACATCGTTATCCGCTGTACCCTCAACCCGTCACTTGCTCCGCCAATCGCCGAGAATGTGGGGCCGCAAACGCGCACTGGTGTGGCGCTTATGATTTTACGTAGCTTTGTACCACCTGTAATCTTGATCGGTATGGTTCTTGGCTCGATACTCGGGGGCGTGGCAACGCCGACAGAGGCGGCCGGGGTCGGTGCGCTGGGGGCGATGGTACTGGGGTTCTTCAACCTGGTGATCCTGCCTTCGATGGGTGTCAAAGAGTTTTCGCTTGAAACATCGGTTGCGGGCACCCGCTCCGCCGACTTTGTTGCCACAACACTGTGGAGAAAACTGATACAGTTCGGTCGCACGGTTTCCGGTGTGGTCGACGGTACGGCGCAAACCAATGCGATGATCTTTGGCCTGTTCATCGGTGCGACCTTCTTTAGCTACATTTTCCGCGCGCTTGGCGGCGATGATCTGGTGATCGGTATGGTCGAAGCGATGGGTCTTGGCCCATGGGGGCTGTTGTTCCTGCTGCTTGGCCTGGTCTTTGTGTTGGGGTTCTTCTTTGACTGGATCGAGATCACCCTGATAATCCTGCCCGTGTTCGCACCAATTATTGCGCAATTGGACTTCGGCGATCACGTCGCACAAATTGATGTCGTTTATTGGTTCGCAGTCCTGATTGCGATCAACCTACAAACTTCGTTCCTAACGCCGCCTTTTGGCTTTGCGCTGTTCTACCTCAAGGCCGTCGCGCCACCAGAGGTTAAGCTCCAACAGATTTATCGCGGCATCATCCCGTTTGTGCTTTTACAACTGTTCGGCCTGGCCCTGGTGATCCTGTTTCCAGAGATCGCGCTTTGGCTTCCTAGAGTGCTACTCAACTAAGTGGCCGCCAGCCGACGCCAGTAGATTCTGGATCTTGCACGCTTCCTCGCAAAGAAAGAATAGGGCTATTCAATGTTCAAGAAAATCCTGGTCCCAATTGATCTGGAGTATGCGAACGCGGGAAGCAGAGTGCTTCCCGCTGCCAAAAAGTTGGCAATCGATAACAGAGCCACTATAGCACTTGTTCACGTTATGCCAACTATTCCAGGGTTCATCGCCAAAGACGTTCCAGCTGGCTACGAGCGACGTGTGGCTGAAGACACAAAACTGGAATTGAAAACTTTGGCTGAAAAATATGGTGTGCCCAGTGTTGTCCGGATTCATGAAGCTCAAGGCGGTATTTATCCTAAAATCATCGAATGCGCTTCCGAAATTAATGCAGATGCAATTTTGCTGTCCTCGCATCGTCCGGGTCTAAGTGACTACCTGCTTGGCTCCAATGCCGCGCGTTGTGCGTCACTCAAAATGCTCGGTAATTGTTCTGCGCGATTAAGGTCCGGACCTTCTTGTTGAGCTGGCGTAGCGATTCGGTAAGTACGACAAACAAAAAAGCAGCCCATGCAATAGCAAGGGCTGCTTTACTATATTTCGCGATGGAAAAATTATCTCATGATGAACGGATTGGCGACCTCAGAGGCCGTTGAAATCATCACACTCTTCGTCTGTAGATACTGATAGATCGCATTCTGGCCGTTCTCGCGACCCAGCCCCGAATTCTTGTAACCGCCCAGCGGGGTCATGTAGCTGATCACGCGGTAGGTGTTTGCCCAAATGGTCCCCGCCTGAAGTCGTTCCGAGAAATGTTTGATCTTGCGAATGTCCTGCGTCCACACCCCCGCAGCAAGGCCATAACTGCTGTCATTGGCGATGCTCAGCGCTTCATCAGGGCTGTCAAAGGGAATGACAGACAGAACCGGGCCAAATACCTCTTCCTGTGCAATGCGCATGTCGTTGCGTACCCCGCCAAAGATGGTGGGTTCAACAAACCAGCCATTGCCCAACTCTGGCCGGTCGGGTCTGCCGCCGCCCATCAGGGTCTCCGCGCCTTCGCCTTTGGCGACGTCGATGTAGCCCAGAACCTTTTCCAGTTGTTGTTCGGTCGTGACCGGACCCACCTGGGTGTCGGTATCCATCGGGTCACCGATCCGCGCGGTTCTGGCGAGCTTCAGTAATTTGTCGAGGAACGCGTCATGGACACTGCGCTCGACCAACAGGCGTGATCCGGCGATGCATGTTTGGCCTGAGGCGGCAAAAATGCCCGAGATTACGCCGTTAACAGCATTGTCCATTTCAGCATCGGCAAAGACGATATTGGGGGATTTTCCACCCAGTTCCAGCGTCACTTTCTTGAACGTCCGCGCGGCGACCTCTGAGATAAGCCTTCCTGTCTTTTCAGAGCCGGTGAAGGCCACTTTGGCGACATCTTCATGTTCGACTAGGCTGGCACCGACTTCTGCACCAAATCCTGTCACCACGTTGAACACACCTTTGGGCAAGCCAACCTGATCCACGATCTTTGCCAGTTCCAATGTCGAGGCCGAGGTGAATTCCGACGGCTTCACGATAAACGTATTGCCAGCCGCCAACGCCGGAGCGAGTTTGTAGGCCAACAGCAACAACGGCGAATTCCACGCGGTGATGCCAACACAGACACCCAGAGGCTCATAACGGGTGAAGTTCAGCATATCGGGTTTATCAATCGGGATTACGCTGCCTTCAATTTTGTCGGCCAAACCCGCGTAGTAATAGAACCACTGGGGCACGTATTTCAGCTGAAAGAACATTTCGTTGAACAGTTTGCCGTTGTCCTGAACCTCGGTGCGGGCCAGCGCCTCGGCGTTATCGGCAATCAGGTCACCCAGCTTGCGCAACAAATGTCCGCGATTGGTGGCCGTCATGCCCGTCCAATCGTCCGAGCGAAAGGCACGTGTCGCCGCTGCAACAGCGCGATCTGTATCCTCTTGCTGCCCGCGAGGGATCACGGCCCAAGGCGCACCCGTGTAGGGGTTCTTGCTTTCGAATGTCTCTTTTTTGGCGGCATCGGTCCACGCGCCATCGATATACATCTGGTAGGTTTTCATGTGTTCTCTCCTATTGAAAACCCGTCAGAGGTCCGCGGGTGTAAGTGTTTTGCCCAGGATCATGTCAGCGGCTTTTTCCGCGACCATCATCACAGGTGCATTGGTGTTGCCCGAAGGCATGACAGGCATGACCGAGGCATCCGCGACGCGCAGCCCCTGCAGACCACGCACCCGAAGCTGGCTGTCGACGACGGCACCCGGATCGCCATCGGGCCCCATTCGAGCAGTTCCGATCATGTGGTAGACCGTGATGCCCTCGCGCCGCGCCCAATCCAGCAACTCGTCATCGCTTTGCAGATCTTGATCAGGGTTGGTTTTGCCTGTCAGCCAAGGCTGCAGAGGCGCTGTTGTCATCAGCTTGCGCCCCAAGTGGATCGAGCGCAGCAGCACCTGCTGATCGCGCGGATCAGAAAGGTAGTTCGGATTGATCTCTGGCGGATCAAACGGATTGCGCGACACCGGGCGTACATATCCATGGCTTTCAGGGCGCATTTGCCAGACGCCAACAGTCATTCCCGGCACATTGTCCAAAAGGCCAACGGTGCCTTCGCGGAAGCTGGCGGGCGTCATCACATATTCAAGGTCCGGGGTTTCCAGCGCATCCGAGGATTTCCAGAATAGGTGCGTTAGCGACGGGCTGACCGATAACAGGCTGGGACGACCCAAAAGCCATTTCGCAATCTCAAGACCCAACGGAAGGCCCTGTGCCATTGAATTGAAGGTCTTGATGCCCTTCAACTGCGACACCATGCGCACGCCGTAGTGATCGCGCAGGTTATTGCCAACGCCGCGCAGATCACGCCGCACCTTAATGCCCAGATCGCCGAGGATCCCAGCAGGTCCAATGCCTGACAATTGCAGCAGTTTGGGCGTGTTCAGCGCCCCCGCACACAGAATTACCTCGCGACGTGCGTGGATATCGAATGTTGGGCTGCCTTGCTTGCCTTGATGATACCGAACGCCGTTGGCACGGTTCCCGTCAAAAAGAATTTCAGCCACCTGCGCATTGGTCCGAATATTGACATTGGGCCGCTTGCGGGCTGGACGCAGGAATGCCCTGGCCGCGCTATAGCGATAACCTTTGTGGACGGTGCGTTGGAAATACCCGGTCCCGGCCTGATCGCCGCTGTTGTAGTCAGGGTTGCGCGGGATGCCCATTTGGGCGGCACCTTCGATGAACGCCTCACAGACGGGATGGATCAAATCAAGATTGGTGATCGGCATCTCACCGTCGCGCCCACGCACGGTGTCATCGCCCGGCCCAATTCGCCGTTCTGAGCGTTTAAAGTATGGGAGAACTTCGCCGTAGCTCCAGCCCGTGTTGCCCATTTGCGCCCAGTTGTCATAGTCCGCGCTTTGACCGCGCACATAGTTCAACCCGTTGATCGAACTCGAACCGCCGAGCACACGGCCCTGCGGCAAGGGGAAGCTTCGGTTTGCGGTTGCTGGTTCCGGTTTGGATTTGAAACTCCACGTCAATTTGGGCGAGTAAATGTTTTTGATGTACCCGGCCGGGATATGAATGAACGGGTGTCGATCCTTGGGGCCTGCCTCGAGCAGACAGACCGTAGCACCATCCGCACTCAGACGGTTCACCATGATCGACCCGGCGGTGCCCCCACCGACCACCACGTAGTCAAACGTATCTGCGTTACTGGCCATGATGGCTCCTGATCATGACGTTTGCGATGCTCAACCTGCTCATTTCAACAATTGTTCTTCCATGCTGGTGCGCAGCTTATAGGCATCCGTGGTTCTGTCTATTTTGATGTCATCCCAGGTGATTGCTGCACCTTCCTTTACGGCCCGGATCAGTGGCACATTATGTGCCAGTCCCAATGGCACATTGCCTTGCCGTACGGAAGAAACTGCGGGCCGCAAACCGCCCGATACCGTATAGCCGCCTTCTCCGTCCAGCATCTCGCCCACGGCCAAATCGCGCTTGGCAACTGCGGCACAATCGGCATTAAAGCAAATCGCAGCACCTGTTGCCTCTGCTCTCAGCGCCACCGACGCAACCGACACAGCGAGTTCCAAACCAATCATATGCCAGCGCTTGTAGAGCGTCATATATTTTCCCGAGGGATCGGTCACGACCTTATATTCCTCGAAACAGTTTTTCAGATATTCGGTATCGGCCTCGAACACGACCCAGACGCCTTTGCGGATATCATAGGGGATCTGTTCGCCTTCGCGGGTCAGACAGGACACGACGTCAACCAGCCCCTTGCGCTCCAACACGCCACCTTCTGATTTTGGACGCATTAGGGTGGGGATGTCGTCAATCCCACCTGGAGGGAAGATCAACCCGTTCTCGGGTGCTTCCAACCCGGTCGCATTGGCAATTGCAGCAGATTCAATGGCCGGTTTCGACCCGTCAAGAAAGGCGTTGAACATCTTGGGGTTCAGGCGTCCACGTTCGGCCTGTTCACGGGTCAGGCCCCAGTGATCCCAAACCGTGTCGGGTGTTGACTGGCGAAAATGCGGCAACCATTTGTGGCCGCGGCCAGCAGCCACCACGCTAAAGCCACAGGTGCGCGCCCAATCGACCAGATCACTGGCCAACGCAGGCTGGTCGCCATAAGCCATTGAATAAATCACGCCGGCCTCGGCCGCTTTCTGGGCCAGACCGGGACCGCAGAACGCATCCGCTTCGACGGTGACGTTGATCACGTTCTTGCCCTGCGCGAAGGCTGCCAGACAGTGCGTCACAGCGGCCAGCGGATTGCCGGTTGCCTCGATCACAATGTCAACTGCCGGATGGGCAATCATCGCCTGCCAGTCATCGCCTACACAGGTTTTGCCCGAGATCGCAGCGTCATTAAGGCTTACCGCGCTGTGGGCCTCATCGGACCAGCCAGCCAGCTTCATGTTGGATTTTGCGTTTGCCGGGATGAGGTCAACCACACCCACGATGTGAATGGCAGGGATGCGCACAGCTTGCGCCAAAAACATCGTGCCGAATTTCCCCGCCCCGATCATGCCAACCCGAATGGGGTTGCCAGATACTGCACGTTCCTGCAACTTCTTAAAAAGATTCATGAGTTTACCCTACTTTCTGGATTTTCCGGATTGCGTGAGGAAATCAAAATCACAGCCCTCAGGAGCCTGAAGGACCGCTCGTTCATAAAGCGCTCGATAGCCGCGCTTGTGCCCTTCGAGTGGGGTGAATTCACCAAGCCGGTTGGCGATTTCCTGATCTGGTACCAATAGGTCAATGGATTTGTCTTTCACCGACAGGCGGATGCGATCGCCGTTTCGAACGGCCGCCAATGGCCCGCCCGCACCTGCCTCGGGAGAAATATGCAGAACGATGGTGCCAAAGGCGGTGCCCGACATCCGCGCGTCCGAAATGCGCACCATGTCTTTCACACCAGTCCGCGCCAGTTTTTTGGGGATCGGTAAATATCCGGCTTCGGGCATACCAGCGGCGATTGGGCCCGCGCCTTTCAGCACCATGATGTCACCCGCTTCGATATCTAGGTCAGGGTCATCAACGCGCTTGGCAAGGTCTTGCAGACCCTCGAAAACGATGGCGCGACCTTCGGTTTCAAAAAGAGCCGGTGTTGCTGCCGCGCGTTTGAAGATGGCACCATCGGGGGCGATGTTGCCTTTGAGCGAGATCAACCCGCCTTGATCCGAGACAGGGTTGTCAAATTCTCGGATCACCCGGCGATCGACCCATTCCATTTCCGGTTCCAGTCGATCCCCCAGAACCTGACCGGTCACATCGACCGTATCAAGATGCAGCAGATGGCGGATTTCACGCAAGATTGCGCCCACTCCCCCGGCTGCAAAGAAGTCTTCCATATAACCGTCGCCTACTGGTTTCAAATCGACCAGTACCGGGGTTTCATCCGAAATCTGGTTCAGACGCGCGTTCGGAATTCGAATGCCCAACCGCCCGGCCACCGCGGTCAGATGCACGATCGCATTCGTCGAGCCACTGACGGCCATCAAAACCCGAAAGGCGTTTTCGACCGATTTCTCCGTAATGATCTCGCTGGGCAGGCGCGGATTAGTTATCAGATCGACTGCTGTTTTACCGCTGAACTCAGCCGCGACCAGCCGATCCGAATGCACTGCTGGGATTGCCGCACTTCCAGGCAACGACATACCGAGCGTCTCTGCAATGCAGGCCATTGTGCTGGCCGTACCCATGACCGCACAAGTGCCGGCAGTTGTCGCCAAACGCCCTTCAACAACGTCGATTTCTTCGCGCTCGACCTCGCCCGCGCGGTATTTGCCCCAAAACTGGCGGCAATCTGTGCAGGCACCCAGCCGCTCACCCCTGTGGCGACCTGTCATCATCGGGCCTGTAACCAGTTGCACAGCTGGGATGTTGGCCGATGCGGCACCCATCAATTGAGCGGGCACCGTTTTGTCACAGCCACCGATGAGCACAACAGCATCCATCGGTTGCGCGCGCACCATTTCCTCGGTGTCCATGGACATCAGGTTACGATAGACCATGCTGGTGGGGTTCAAGAAAACCTCACCAAGGGATGTTGTGGGAAAGGGTCTTGGCAATGCGCCCGCCGCCAGAACACCCCGCGAAACTGCTTCGACAAGCTCGGGCATTGTGCGATGGCAGTTGTTGAAACCTGATCCCGTTTCGGCGATGCCGACAATCGGCTTGCGCAGCATTTCCTTTGACAAGCCCATGGACCGCGCAAAGGACGAGCGCAGGTATTCGGCAAAATCCTTATCGCCGTAATTGGTCAATCCGCCGCGAATGCCGTGTTCTTCACTCATGCTTTGTGCTCCTTGAATGTGGTCGCGCGAAAATCTGTACCGAGCAAACGCTCAAACACCAGGATCATTCCACCTTTGTCCTTGTCGCCATGGCCTTCCAACAGGGCCTGCTGATAGGTTGCCGTTGCCGCGGCCAAAACTGGTGTGGGGAAGTTGTGGCGTGCAGAAATCTCTGAGCCGCTGATCAGGTCTTTGTAGGCAGCCCGCATGGGGTAACCCTTGCTGAAATCGCCTTGCAGAATATTTGGAACGAAAAACTCCGAGGCATAGCTCCGGCCGGTTCCGGAATTCACCACCTCTGTAACCTGCTCGGGATCAATCCCCAATTTAACCGACAGAGGCAGAATCTCTGCGAGGGCCGCCGCGTTGATATCAAACAACAGCTGATTGACCAGCTTGGTCAGCTGCCCTGCACCCGCATCGCCCATGTGCAGAATCTTGGATGCCATAGTGGAGAGCGCTCCCTGAACCTCTGCCAGATCGCTTGCGTCACCACCAACCATCATAGTCAGCGAACCGTCCTCGGCTCGCTTTTGCATGCCGGAAACCGGCGCGTCGAGAAATCGCAGGCCAGCAGTCTGTAGGCGGTCCCTGATTTCCAACGTTGCGCCATATTCAATGGTGCTGGTGTCAACAACGACCGTGCTTGGTTTCAAGTGTTGCACCAATCCTGTATTTGAATCGAACAGCGCACTATCGACGATCTTTGCAGCAGGAAGGCATGTAATCAGGACATCGACGTCAGAAAATTGGTCGAGCTTGTCTGCTCTTTTGGCACCACATCGCTCAACTTTGGCAATGGCGCTTGCGTTTTGGTCATAGGCCAATACATCATGTTTGTGAGCTAGGTTGATCGCCATTGGCGCTCCCATTTGTCCTAATCCAACAAAACCAAACCTCATCGATTACTCCTCTCTATTTATGACGTTTTTGTACGCTATCATTACTTTCAGTTTTACAAGGCATACCGAATGGCGACCCCCCCATTCGACTCTTGTGGGTTCACATTGAGAATTTTTTCATAGTTGGGAGTGGTCTCGAATTGACCGTGAGTTGTCTGGTAAAATCAAAAAAGATATAAATAAAAAATCAGTTCGTTGGCGTTTTAAAATGAATCCACTTAAGGCGCACAGGATGGGTTTGCATCCCCGTCTAATGACAAAACACTCCCTATTCCGCTACATAAAACCTGGCCCGGGGTTCCTAGACTATCTTGCTTGGGTCTGTGGACTGGGGATCAAGAGCCACGCCCTACGTTTCCGCCTTCAGTGTTGCATGAGCTCAATTTGCGCTGGACGGTTTTGCTTGGTCCGCGGTCCGTGGACCAAGCCACGCGCGCCTAGCCGCACCATCAAAAATGGGGTATAATAAAACCCCATAAACCGATGATAGTTGAGCACA
>TARA_B110000971_G_scaffold221655_1_pt1 | contig 12944 bp, 14 predicted proteins | sample TARA_B110000971 | Tara Oceans TARA_B110000971 (sample SAMEA4397842) | marine metagenome | biome: Polar Biome; feature: [SRF] surface water layer (ENVO:00010504); material: water (ENVO:00002006), including particulate matter (ENVO:01000060) such as... | depth 5 m | reverse complement strand
AACATCTGTATCAAGGGCGGCATCAATAACATTTTGTGTTCCAATTATATTTGTTTTTATAAATTCAAATGGATTGTATTCAGCTGCTGGTACCTGCTTTAGAGCGGCTGCATGTATGACTATATCAACTTTTTGAAATGCTAATTTTAGTCTTTGGTAATCTCTTATATCTCCTAGAAAAAAACGTAATCTTTTTCTAAATTGAAAAAGATCTTTTTCCATTTGCTGCTGTTTCCACTCATCCCTACTAAATATTATTATTTTTGTGCTTTTGTATTTTGACAATAACAACTCAACACATTTTTTCCCAAACGAACCCGTTCCGCCTGTTACTAAAATAGTTTTTTTACTATAAAAATTCATCTTTTATAATTTTTTATTTTTTTCAATAAATTGAAAAAAAGTTTTACAAATATATCTTATTTTAGATTCAGTCAGATCGACATAGATGGGTATTGATAGTGAATTTTTATAATAATCTTCAGCTCCTGGGAAGTGGTTAAGATCTAAATTTTTTTTTTTGAATATTTTATTAAACATATAAATTGGCGTATAATGATATTGGCAAACTATTTTATTTTTTAACATATGCAACATAAATTTATTTTTGTTAGAATTTAGTTTTTTAAATTCTATATTTAGTACAAATAAATGAAAAGCTGGTTTAGTATTAATATTATATTTTGGTAGTTTAATATAACTTCTAAATTTTGATAATTTTTTTTTATAACTTTCTGATATTGTAAATCTTTTTTTTATAAAAAAATTTATTTTTTTTAATTGCGATAAGGCCAAAGAGGCGGCAATATCACTTAACCTGTAATTGAAACCGCAAAATTTTACATCATAATTCCAATGATTTTTCTTTTTTTCTATTCCGTGAGATCTTAGTAAATCTATTTTTTTTTTAAACTTTCTGCTATTTGTAAGAACCAAACCTCCCTCACCAGCAGTTATTATTTTCAATGGGTGTAATGAAAAAACGCAAATGTCGGAGTGCTGGCATGACCCAATTCTAATATATTTATTATTATGCATATATTTAGCTCCTAGAGCATGACATGCATCTTCTAACAAAAAAAAATTATATTTTTTTTTTAATTTAAAAAAATTGTTAACATTTTCAGGGTATCCACCTAAATACATATTAATAACTAGCTTGATTTTTTTTAATTTGTTTATTTTAATGCATTTTTCAAGACTACCTGGTGTCATTTGACCGGTAAAAGGATCAACATCAGCTAAAAAAATTTTTGATTTATAGAGTCTACAGATATTATAAGAAGCGATAAAATTGATTGCAGGCATAATGATATTATCTCTGGATTCTAAGTTAAAGCATTCAAATGCTAGATGAAGAGCGGCGGTGCCACTACTGCAGCTTGATGCATATTTTGAGCCCACGTATCTAGAAATATTTTTTTCTAATTTTAAAACAGATTCACCTGTAGTGATCTTTTCTTTTTTTAAGGCAATTTGAACAGACTTAATATCTGCCCCATCAATATATTGCCGTCCATAAGGTATTTGTTTCATATTTTTTTATTTTTTAATTTAAAAATTATTTCAGCTTTTTTCCAATCTTCTGGATTATCAATATCTACAGTATCCCAAGATGAAATTTCCAAACCAATTCTTTGTTTCACTGGATTTTTTTTTAGCCAAACTTTTTTTTTAGCGGTATAGAATTGGCCAGCATCATGGTAAGTTTTTTTACAATCTTGTGTTTTTTTTTTTGATTTTCCACTAAACACCTCATTAATAATTTTATTTCTTAAAATTAAAGATTTTTCAATTGGGTGAGAATAAGACATGACTGGATGTATCATATAAGAAGTCTTTTTCTGCACGAGACGGATGGATTCTTTAATTTTTTCAATGTTTAAAAAAGGGTTGCAGGGATAGATGGAGCAAACAATATTAATTTGCACTTTGTCCTTGAGGTACAAAATTGCATGTTTAATAGCATCTCTAGCTAACGCATTATCATTAGCAAGTTTTGTTGGTCTTTTAATTAAAATGTCAGCTTTATAATTTTTTGACATATTTAAAATTTTTTGACTGTCAGAAGAAACAACAATTAAATCGAAAATACGAGATTCTTTGATTTTTTTAATAGTCCAAAAAATCATCGGTTTTGAATTAAATAATTTAATATTTTTTTTTTTTATTCTCTTGCTTCCAATTCTCGCTGGTATAATTGCAATATTCATTATTTATTTAAACTTTTTACCATTTTTTTAGTTAAATTTATCCCTGGCATCAAGTCTCTCTGAGCCTTTTTTCCTAGCACTTTGTAAAAATATTTGGGGTGCAATCCTTTTGCAGATCTTATAACTCTAATATTATTTTCATTAAATATCTGACCGCTATTAATTTTTGCACTTACACAAATACCTCTTTTTCTAGTGGCAGAACCTTTTTCAGATGAGTTGACACCATAAAAAACTTTTCCTTTTGCAAGCCATGCGTTGTCACATGCTTGAACCATTTTTTTAAAATCATTTGAAATAATAGCAAATTTTCCATCTACACTATACTTGTCTAATGCAAAATGTTTTTCAATGACGCAAGCGCCTAAAGTAACAGCAGCAACAGATGCTTCAATACCTTTGCTATGATCAGAAAAACCCACATCACATTTAAAGGTTTTTTTCATATCAACAATTGTATTGAGATTTAAACTTTCAAAGCTTGATGGATATGAGCTTGTACATTTTAACAAAATAATTTTTCTTTTTCCAAAAGTGCAAAGGGTTTTTATAGCTTGTTTAATTTCTTTTTTAGACGACATTCCTGTTGACATAATAATTGGCTTGTTTGCTTTGGCAATTTCAAGAAGCATGGGCGTATGGTTTACTTCAAACGAAGCAACTTTATAACATGGAACATTTAAGGTCTCCAAAAACTGCACAGCCTTAACACTGAATGGTGAGCTAAAAGCTATTATTTTTTTCTTCTTTGCGTAGTCAAATATACTCTTATGCCATGACCAAGGTGTTTGGTTCTTCTTATAAAGAGCAAAAAGATTCTTACCCTTCCACAGGCTTACCTTGTCATTAACATAAAAATTTTTTGATCTTAAATTTAAGGTCATACAATCAGGTGTAAAAGTTTGCAGCTTTATAGCGCTTGCTCCACTTTTAATCGCAAGGTCAACTAATTGAATCGCTTTTTTGATTGATCCATTATGGTTTGCTGATATCTCAGCTATTATAAAGGGCTTATGATTTTCACTAATCTTTCTTTTACTTATATAAAACATATTGCTTCTAGATTAGTATTTTTTTTTCTAAATTTTTATTATTATTTTTAAAGAAATTAATACTATTAGATTTATAAGGATACCGAAAGTTTTTAATTTTTTTCAAATACCGCAAAAATAAAGAATGGCTAATATTATCTATGTCACCTATGTAATAAAAGGATTTATTAATTTTTTTTAGATTTAAGGCTAGCTCTCTTTCGTTTTTTGTTTTAGAAAAATTTATTGAAATATACCCTTTATTTAGTCTGTCAATAGCTCCCGATCCAGAATTGCTTATGTAAACATGATTTTTTTTCATCTCAAAAAGTTTATTTGTAATTTCGATATTTTTAAATTTTTTTATAAAAAAATTATTATATTTTTTGTTGCTTATAAAAATTTTAATTTTATTAGGAAAAATACTTCTAATAGTCTCTAAAAACTTTATAACTACATTCCTATTAAAATGACTACTAAAATATAAAAAAAAAATAATTTTTTTGATTGATTTATAATTTGCATTTTTTATCTTAGTGTCTACTATTGAGTGGTAAATATTTTTTCTTTTAAATGTTAAAAACTTATGTTTGTTAAATAAAAAATAATTACTATCTCCATAAAAAAAACTTGATTTAAAAAAAAATTTCATTTTTTTAATTTCATTTTGTGTCAAATTAATAGCGTCTAAAAATAAATTGCAATTACTTTTATTTAAAACTAGCTGAGACATTTTAAAAAAATCTATTTTTTTATATTTTTTGACCAATAGGAAAAAATTTTTGGATGATGTTTTTACATAAATCTTAGCAGAAAATTTTTTTTTAATATAATTGTAAAAGTTATAGCTTCTGTTTAAATTACCGTAACCAAAATTTTTTTTATAAGATGTTATAATTAATATTTTTTTTTTCACTTTTGTTAAAAATTTTAATATTATAATTTTTTTATTTTTTTTAAAAACGTAGCTGGGTTTCCAACAACCATTGTGTATGGTGGTACATCCTTAATGACGACAGCTCCAGCTCCAACAATTGCACCTCTTCCTACTTTAATTCCCGGAATTACTATTGAGTTAGCCCCTAACGTTACATAATCTTCGACAATTGCTCCCATTGCTACCTTAGCACCCAGCATAAAATGATTTCCATTTCCAATTTTAGCAAAATGACCAACGGAGGCATAATTATTAATAATATTATAGCTACCAATTTCGCAACCCTCCTCTAAGCCTGCAAAGTTCATGATCTGATTTCCTTTTCCTCTTTTAGTTTTCTTTGCAATAAAGCAATTTTGGTGCAAAAACTCCAATGGCTTAGCTATTCTTTCCAACTCTAAAGAAATAGAATGTCTGCTAGATCCATGCATACCAACAATGCAAACTATAAATGCATCAATTTTATTTTTATTTAACTCGGTTTTATTACTTAAAAATTTTGCTTTTGTTTTGTAAAAAGGTTTTTTTAAAAAATCATCATAAAGATAACTTACAAAAAAATTTTTATTTATTATATAATTTCCAGTTTTGCACTTATAATTTTGTATTGCGCTTTCAACTACATATGCATGAGCGCCACTTCCGTACAGTAAAATTTTTTTTTTTAATAAATTGTTCACAATTTATAATATAACTGTATATTTGATATAAGTGTAAGGTTAATTATCTTAACCTCTGTAATAGTTATTTGCATTTTATGCTTTGGATATTATGTTTTATCTTCTTCGCTCAATGTAAAGTAAATTTTAGAGGTTCTTACACATCATATTTAATAAGTTTAAAGGAAAAATTTTTCATAAATATTTTTTTTATTATTAAGAAGCATTAAAGTCTTAAATGCATACACAAATTTTTATACTAAACACTTGGTAATAAATTGGGCCAATTCCCTTTTTTAAAATTCTCCTCTTTAAAATTGATAATTTTTTAGGCTTCAATCTCATAGCTTTGTCTATTATATTAATTTTGCATTATTTAGCAAATTAACAACTTCTCTAAAAAAACCCTCGCCACCTTTTTTAGAACCAACATAATTACTAATATTTTTAATTTCTTTTTGGGCATTGTTTGGACAAAATGACAATACATTCCTTTGCATAATATTTAAGTCCGAAATATCGTCACCCAAATAAGCAATCTCATCTATTTTACAATTCTTTGAAAATGCAAGTTTTTTTACAAGGGCACTTTTATCCCTAACTCCAAAGTACGATCGAAAAACTCTCAAATGCCCAATTCTATCTTGGACGTTTTTTTTATAAATTGTATTTGAAGAAATAATTATAACTGGAATATTTTTGTCTTTTAAAATCTTAAAAGCATGACCATCTATTACAGAGAATTTAATATAGTTTTTTTTTTTGCTAACATAAACTGAACCATCAGTTATTGTTCCGTCTAAATCAGATATTATTAATTTTATTTTTTTACTCCAATTTATTTGAGGCTTATTCTTAAAATAGTCTTGAGCGAAATTAAATTCATCCAAATCATCAATTTCTAATGACCTCAATTTAGGCATTAAATAAATACCAATTTTTCCAAAGAGCCTATTATTATTATTCAAAAAACTTTTTGTTTTAAAAAAATAAAATGCACCATTTTCAACATAATGAACTTTAAAATCTTGCCTTCTGTTTCTTTTTTTATAATCAAAAGATAACGATTCTAAAACTCCATTTTCTTTTTTCCAAGTAGTTTCTTTTGAACTATGTGCAGAAAATAAGCTATCATAATTTTTAGTTTTGAACTTTTTAAAACCATTGATAAAATCTTTTGCTAAAACAAGAGGTGAGGTGGCCTGAACCAAGCAGCATACTTTATGGTTTGGGTGTTTTTGCAATACTTCCTTTAAAACTAATTCGGTAGACGCTCTGTCTGTTGAGTTTTTTTTTGATCTTTTAAAAAAAATTACGTTCTTCGATTTTATTTTTATTTGTAAAAAGTCTATATATTTCTGTGAATCTGTGGCAATTATAATTTTTGTAAAAATTTTACTTTTTTCAGCCTCATAAAAAGCATAATTAACCATCGGTACACCATTCAAATATTTTATATTCTTGTCCTTAATGCTTTTGCTTCCAGACCTAATCGGTATAATGCATATCATAATAGAGTCACCTTAAATGGCTTATAAAAGTATGTAATTCATTTAGGTGCTAAGATAAAATACAGACATAATAAAATTATTTACTTAAAATTTTTATCACACTTTTTAATGATTTGATCAAGTAATCAAAATCTTTTTCTTTCATCCAGACATGAAAAGGAAAGCTAATCATGTTGTTAAAAAATTTTTCAGTATTTGGGCATTTTTGTTTTGGTATTTTCATTTTTTTGAAAAGGGAATATCGATATAGTGGATAATATTGAACAGCACACTTTATTTTATACTTCTCGTATAATAAGTTAATTATTTTGTGGTTATTAATTTTTTTAGTTGGATGAACAAATGCACTTAATAAATGATACACATGTCTTTTTTTAGTGAAGTCAGAATTAAAACTAAAAATTTTTCCTTCAAATATTTCAATAAATTTCTTAGCCCTGAGAATTCTATTTTTATTTAGCTTATCAACTCTTTTTAGTAGGAGGTGTCCAGCAGCGCATTGAATCTCAGACAAGGTAAACTTGTAAGGCCACTGTTTAGAAATATCTAGGTCTAAGTTTCCCATAGCTGGCTTCCAATAAAATTTTCTTGTTTTGGGATAGTTGCAGTGACCGTTATGTCTTAGGCCAGAAACTTTTTTAGCAAGAAAATTATCTTTTACATGTAATGCACCTCCCTCCCCCAATGTTGTAATATTTTTTTGAGCATGAAAAGAGAAGCAACTAAAATCACCAAATGTACCTACTTTTTTATTTTTGTACATAGCTCCAAAAGCTTGTGCGCAATCTTCTACTATCTTAATATTTTTTTTTAAACTCAAAAATCTGCTCATATCAACTGCATAACCGTACAAATGTACTACAACAATTGCTTTCGTTTTTGCTGTAATTTTCTTTTTAACATCATGAAAATCTATTGTGCGAGTTTCAAAATTTATATCAGCCCAAATAATTTTAGCACCATTTCTTGCAAAGGGTATAGCGGATGCGCAATAAGTATGAGCTGGAACTATTACCTCATCTCCTTTTTTTAAATTTAACAAAACTGCTGCAATTTCCAATGCTGCAGCTGCTGAACTTGTAGAATAGATGTTTTTTATTTTTAAATATTTTTTAAGACTTGATTCAAAAATATTTTTCTCTCTGCCTTGTGTTAAATTATCCGATTCTAAAACTTTCATTAGATAATTTTTTTCTTTTGTGGTGTAATCGTGTGATCTACCACTCCAATCTAATTTAATTTTCATATTAATTTTTTTTCTGCTTCAAAAGTCTTCTATCTCTTTTTTCGTTTAAATTAATTTTTTTAATAGAATGAATGTTTTTAAATTTTAAGTTTTTTTTATCGATCTTAAACACCTAATATCTGATCTAATTATTGTAAGTCTCGCAAGTTTTTAGTATAAATATTTTATGTTAGCTAATTTAAACTTTCACCGTACCAAATACAACAAAAATGGCTTTACGATCGTTAAAAATTTGTTTTCAAGAAAAGACATTAAGGATTTAATGGGTGAGCTCGAGGTGGTTAAGGCAAAAGTCGAACGAACAAACAAAAATCAATTTTTTCACAAAACTGTAGATGGAAAGTTTAACACAATACACAATATTCAAAGGTATCATAAAAAAGGATTTATAAATAATTTGGGAAAAAATATTTTTTTGAACAGGTTGGTTAAAGCGATTCTAAATGACACCCCCGTAATTCGTAACATTGAGTTTTTTTTAAAGCCTAAAAAAACTGGCATGCCAAGTCCTTTTCATCAAGACAATTTTTATTGGAATGTTATTTCGGCAAATGCATTAAATGTATGGATAGCCTGCTCTGAAGCCAACAAGGCAAATGGTGGACTATGTTATTTGGAAGAATCTCATAAACTTGGAACAATTAATCATACTATTTCTTTTGCAAAAGGCTCTTCTCAAAAAATACCTGAAAAGATTATTTCAAAGCTTCGTTTTACAAAAAAATTTCCCAGTTTAAAACCAGGAGATTGTCTTTTACACCATCCGGAGGTAATTCATGGAAGTAAAAAAAACAGCTCCAATAAAGACAGGGTGGGTTTCGTTTTAAGCTTCAAGGGAAAAAGCTCAAAGATAGATAAATATCGTGAAAGTTTATATAAAAAAAATATAAAAAAAAATCTAGAAAAAATTTACACATAATAAAAAGTGAGGGAGTTCAAAAAAAAATTTCTTTCAAAAATTAAAAGATTGTTAATAATTTTATTATAAATAAACATAAAAAAACCTAGTTTAAAAATTTTTTTATTTAATTACTGTTAAGTGTTACCCCTTGCATTGCCAGCAATCAGATAGATCAACAAACATCTAATTACCCTGCAGAGATATTACTTTTACCAAATAATGATTCCTTATGCACATATGACTTGTTTTTTTTCAAAACAAATGTAAAAAATATTACTTAATAAAAAATAATTATTTTACATATTATTTAAATTCTACAATGAATAAAAAAAAATTTTTAATTGCAGAAATCGGAATAAATCATAATGGTTCAGTTAAAATTGCTAAAAATTTAATTTTACTAGCAAAAAAAACGGGGTTTGATGCTGTCAAATTTCAAAAAAGATCACCTGAAATAACAACCCCAAAGGATAAGGCTAACACCATAAGAGAAACACCGTGGGGCCAAATAACTTATCTTGAATATAAAAAAAAAATTGAATTTGGAAAAAAGGAATACGATCAAATAAATAAATTCTGTAAAAAAAATAAAATTATATGGTTTGCAAGTCCTTGGGATATTGAAAGTAGTAATTTTTTAGATCAATATAATTTAAAGTTTAATAAAGTGGCTTCTCCAATGTTAACAAATTTGAAATTATTAAATCATGTTGCAAAAAAGAAAATATTTACTTTTATATCTACTGGCATGAGTTCTATGGATGATATAACAAAAGCTGTTAAAATATTTAAAAAACATAATTGTAAATTTAATTTAATGCACTGTGTATCCTCATACCCATGTCCTGAAGAACATTTAAATCTGAGATTAATTCAAGTGTTGAAAAATAAATATCATATAGATATTGGGTATTCAGGACATGAAACAAGTGTAAGCCCTAGCTTAATGGCTGTATGTCTTGGTGCAACTTCGGTAGAAAGACACGTGACTTTAGATCGTACAATGTGGGGAACAGATCATGCCTCTTCTCTAGAAGGAAATGGAATGCTTACTTTTGTTGAATTAATAAGAAAGTTTGAAAAAGTTTTAGGTGATGGCAAGAAAAAAATCTCCGAAAGTGAAAAGATAAAATTAAAAGAAAATAAGTACTGGTAAAAATCCTGATTGTTTTTAATGTAATCTTCTATTAAAATTTATTTTAGATAATTTTTTTATAACTATTGCGTAGAAAAATACTGGTTTGCTTCAGCTTGAATTTTAGCTGCTCAAGTGTTTTAAGAAAATTTAAATTTAAAAAAAACTTAAACTACATTTACAACCAACTTCTAGTATTTGCAATGATATTTATGATTTGGTACAATGATTTTAAAATATTAAATTTAATTAAAGTGATTGAATGATAAATAAAAGTATTGGAGCGAGTTCAAAAGAACAAAGAACAATAACTAGTGAAATAGATTATGAGGCAATTAATAAGTTATTAGCTGACAATATAGAAATTATTAATTCTAATTATTCTAATGTTGATAATGAATTTGATAAAGAGTTTGTTGATTTTTTTTTAAAAAATTTAAAGATAAAATTTAAAATAAACAAGCATGAAGAAATCTACATTTTTAATAATTATAAAGATATTAATAAAGTTTTTAATTATCTGATATTCAGAAATAGATTTAGAGCAACTGGTGTTAAAAAAATTTCTTTTGATAGTCCGACTTACCTCCTAGTAGAGCCTGTAAGTACATGTAATTTACGTTGTCCATTTTGTTTCCAAACTGATAAAAGTTTTACTAAAAAGCCGTTCATGGGTGTTATGGACTTTAATCTATTTAAAAAAATTATAGATGAGGCTGACAGCTTAAAAGTTGGTGCCATAACGTTGGCTAGCCGAGGGGAGCCAACTCTTCACAAAAATTATAAAGATATGATTAAATATGTAGGAGAGAAAGAAAATATATTTGATATTAAAACTAACACAAATGCAACTTTTTTGGATGAAGATATTTGTCACGCTCTTCTTAAAAATAATGTAACTCAGATCGTTATTTCGGCAGATCACTACATTAAGAAAGATTATGAGAGATTAAGACTGGGTGCAAATTTTGAAGCAATATTGGCCAATGTTGATAGGCTGTATAAAATCAGAAATGACTTTTATCCTAAAAGTGTTACGGAAATAAGAGTATCGGGAATAGATAACGATAAAAATCTAAATCAAAAATTATTTCATGACTTTTGGATAAAAAGAAGTGATCATGTTAGCTCCTCTTATCCAATGGAAAGGTGGAATACTTATGAAAACAAGGTTCATCCGGAAATCAATGATGCGTGTCAGTATCTTTGGGACAGAATGTATATTTGGTTTGATGGAAAAACAAATCCATGTGATGCTGATTACAAAAGTTATTTGTCATATGGGAATGTTAATAATAATAGCATTAAAAGCATATGGAATAATGTTGCATTAAAGAATATTAGGACTTCTCACATGAATAATGAAAGAAATAAAATAGATCCTTGTAACAAATGTGGTGTAACCTTTAAATAATGGATATTGGCATAATAGGTAATGGCGGTCATTCAAAAAGAATACAAAAAATTCTAAAAAAAAAAAAAATATTTATATACAAACCGTCTGGCAATAATTCTATAGACTCAATGCAGTTTGAAATCTTAAAAAAAAAAAAATTATTTTTATATGTTCACCAAATAATACTCATTTTTCTTATATAAAGAAATTATATAAAAATAGGTATATTTTTTGTGAAAAGCCACCAGTAACAATAGAAAAAGAATTAAACCTGCTAAAGAAAATTTCACACAAAAAAATTTTTTTTAATTTCAATCAAAGATTCTCTTCAATCGCAAAAGTTTTAAAGAAAGCAAAAAAAATAAAAATGGGTAATTTGTTATATGGGAGTATAATTAATTCACATGGGTTAGCTTTTAAAAAAGATTATATCAATTCATGGAGATCAAATATTAAAAAAAATAAGCTTGGTGTGTACGAAACTGTAAGCATACATGACATTGACTTAATCAACTTTTATTTTGAAATAAAAAAAATTAAAAAACCTGAGCTTAAAAATTTTCAAAATATTGGTGATAGCTTTGACTCCGCTTACGCAAGGATATTATTAAAAAAAGGTGGGGTTATAAATATATTTTCTACATATTCATCAGCTTATACTAATCAGTGGGTATTAATGTTTGAGAATGGATTGATTGAAGCAACGGATAATGAGATTGCATTATACCATCCAACTAAAAGTTTTGATAACCAGGGCAATTTTATTAAACCCAAAAAAAAACTAAGCTTAAAAATATCTAAGGACGATTATGCAAAAAGTTTAGAATTAAGTGTAAAATATTTTTTGACTAAAGTTAAAAATAAATCAAATTTTAACATACAGGACTTCAAAAAATCTATCAGTTCAAACCAATTTCTTTTTTCTTAGAATAGCTATTTATCTTTTAGAATTTTTTTAAAATTCACAATAGTGAATTTTAAATCACCCCCGTGTCCAGCTAAATCAATTTTTTTTCATTCAATTTAGCAATCGCATGGAATCCCAACTATAGAATACCTTTTGCAGATAAGGTTTTTAAAAGTTTTTTGGTTATATTTTTTGTAAAATCATAAGTTTGTCTTAAATGCCATTTTGCAAAACCAAAAAAACATCCATCTTGCTGTATCTGATTTATTGCTTCCTGTTGAATGCCACGGTCTTCCATCGTAAATCAAGAAATCACCCTTGTTCATTTCTAGATATTTCTTTTTAAGATTTATAATGTTTCTAACGTAAGTATTTTTTAATGAGATTTTGAAAGACTATTGCGCATCCATTATTTTTACTTGTTTCTTCAGGTGCCAAACCAAATTGCAAGCAACAAACTTCATTACTATTTGGTGGTGGGTTTCTATCGTCTCTATGGGGGAAAAGAACTTGTTTACCACCAGATCTGATTATTGAATGATTTAAACAATAATTAGGAAATTTTTTATCTATAACCTTATAACATTTGTCATTTAATAAACTCATACAAAAATATTTACAATTTTACTGTTAATAATTTCTAAGAAATTTGCAGATACAGAATGAGGATTAACAGTTAACTTGAAGTCAATAATTGCGTTTGATCTTATTGCTTTTATTTTTACTTAATTAAAAATCTTCACATCATCAAGCAATTTATTAATTTTTTTGGGAATGAGTTTTTAATAACTGCAAATCTGTATTTACAAATATTACCTAGATCAGAATTTTTATATCTCAAGCTCATTATGAGTAATCTACAAAAGAATTGAAGAAATTTTATTTATCATTTACCAAAATGGTTACAGTTTACTTTTAGATAATATAACAAGGCTTAGAAGTAATATCGGCCAATACATTTTTAATTTGAGAAAATATTTAATCTAAAAACTTTTTCAGTGCATAAAT
>TARA_B110000971_G_scaffold80171_1_pt1 | contig 12961 bp, 25 predicted proteins | sample TARA_B110000971 | Tara Oceans TARA_B110000971 (sample SAMEA4397842) | marine metagenome | biome: Polar Biome; feature: [SRF] surface water layer (ENVO:00010504); material: water (ENVO:00002006), including particulate matter (ENVO:01000060) such as... | depth 5 m | reverse complement strand
GTTTAAAACAAACTCCTTTTGGAAAAAGAGTTAAAGCTAAAGTTTCTGCTTTACAAACTAGAGCATTTAAACTAGCTGAAAAAAAAGGTGCAAAAGTTGAAGCTAAAATGTCTCAAAAATTAGGAATTACACCTAAAAGATTTGGAAGTAAAAAAACAGAATATAAAAATGAATTATCTTCTTCAGAAAGTAGAGATTTAGGTTTTGCACCAAAACAATCTTCTAGTTCAAAGTATTTAAACTTGTCTTCTAAATATACACCAGGAGAAAATATTACATACAAAATAAACAAATCTTCACAAAAATATAAATTTGATCAAACTATGAGAAAAAGTAACCCAAGATCAAAAGTTTCATATTACGATTCTGCTACTGGAAAGTTAAAAACTAAAAAAAAGTAAATAATGTCAAATGAGTTATATCTTAACGATACAAATCTGCAAGATCCTATTCAAGACCTTAAAGATCCCATACAAGATCCTACACAAGTAAAAGAAGAAGTACCACCTGGGTTTTTCTCAACCCTTAGAAATCCACTAGAATTAATCTTTGAAGAATCCTTACCTGCATCTTTATATCAGTATGCAACTGGTAATACTAAAAAAGTACAAGCAGAAAAAGCATTTAAGTTTCTACAAACAAATCCTCAATTACAAAACACTGGTCAGTATAAAGAAGCTGAACGTATCTATAAAAAGTTTGGTTATCTTTTAGAAGAAGGTGAGCAGTCTTTTGATGCTAGTGAAATACTTAAAATGGCTAAAAAGTACCCAAGTGTAGTAGGTGCTGAGTTAGTTAATATGCTTGTTGCAGATCCTTATTTATTGTTATTGCCAAGTACTATGTTTTCTAGATTAGGTAGAGGTATAGTTAATGCAACTAGATTGTCTTATAACAATAAGTTTAAAGCAGTTAAGCGTGTTAAAAAACTAGGTATGCAAGAAGCTATTAAAGATATTAAAGTAGGTGCTATGGCTAGTACTCTATTGCCTTTTGCTTTTAGTACAGGTCTACAGCTTGGAGAAAGAGGAGAGATAGATGGTAACAGAACAACAGCAGAAACTACATTTGGTGCTACTGCAGGTTTATTAATATCAACAGCATTAGGCGGTATATCTGCACTTACTTCTAAAACAACTTACATTAATCAACCTAAAATAAACCAAGCTATTATTAATAGGCTAAACAAATACCAAAAATTAGATGATGGTATTAAGATTAATGAAAATGGTAATTATCAAATTACTGATGATTTGTTTAATGATATTAAAAAAGATTTAAAAGATTTTTCTCCTCAAAAGTTGGAGGCATTTAAGGCAAAAATAGATACTGGTGTAAGAGAAGTATTAGAAAATGGTAGAGATAGTATTAAGTCTAGTTTAGTTAAAGCAACTACATTTGGTGGTGTAGCAGCTACTGCTCAATTTTTAACTGAAAAAGATGACAAAGTGGTAGAATCTATTAAAGGATTTGCTGTAGGAGCAGGTGCTTATGCATTAATTAGAGGTGCTGGTAAACTGTTTGGTCAAGCTAAAAAGTTAGCTCCTATGGAACTAGATTTTGAACGTATGACTGATGCAATATTAGTGCAGCAAAACAAAGTTAATAGTAATGCTGTTAATTTTACAAGCAAACTAAAAGATCTTTTACCTGATCCTTCTGACAGAATTAAAGTATTTCACAACATTAATAAAACTAAAGTTAATAACAAATTAGAATATAATAAATCAGGAAGAATTATACCTGACTCAGAATTAAATGGTAAGCAAATAGAAGCTAAACAATTAATTAACAAGTACTTTGATACAATGTACAACAGTTTAACTAAAGAATTAGACAATCTTAATTTTCAAATTAATTACAGATCAGCATATACTCCATTAATATTTGAAGGATTTGCTGGTGGAACAACTAAAGATTTTGGAGAAAGAATATTTGGATCCTCTGTTAAAACTTCTAGATTTTTTAAAAATAGAATATTTGATAATATTAACGATGCATTAGAAAGTGGACAAAAAATAAAAGTTGGTATGGACGATCCTGCTAAACTTATACAAGCATATACTTTTGCAGCATCTAAAGCATTAGCTAATAGAAATATTATTAATTATCTAAAAGGCAAAAGACACGTAATAGGCAAGACTAAATCAGGCTACCCTATTTCTCACAAAGCAATATATGAATCTGAAAATCTTATACCAGAACAGTTTAGAGATGGTTCGTTTAAAGAGTTTAGACATCCTTTATTAGATAAAAACAAAGCATATTTTGTTCATCAAGATGTAGAGAAATCATTAAAAATGTTATTTGAAGCAAAGTCAGAAAGTGAATTGATGGGCGCAATATTTAATACTAACCTTATGATGAAACGATCTGCTGTAGGTTTTTCATTCTTTCATGCTGGTGCATTGGTAGAATCTATGATTTTTGCTGGAGTTCCTTTTAAAGTAGTTGGGCAGTTTCTTAGACCAAGATCTAGAAATCAAATTATGAATATGGTCGACAATCCAAATCTTACTTTAGAAAACTTTACTTTTGCTAAAGAAGCATCTGAAAAGTTAGGATTCAAAGATATTGTTTCTTTTGCTAGATCATCTAGACTAGAAATATCTACACCTGAAGATGTAGGTTATGACAGATTTTATGCCATAATGCAGAAAATAGACAATGACTTTTTTAAACCACATTTTGGACTTAAACCAATGGCTAAAGTAGAAAAAGTATACAAATGGTTTGATAGAATCACTTGGGATAGAATATTTACACAAGCTAAATTATACACTTTCTTAAGACAGTTAGATAATATTGTAGAACCTGGAGATACTATGTCTTCTATTTATGCAAAGGCTAGAAAATCTGCACAATTTACTAACGATGCTTTTGGTGGACAAAACTGGGAAGCTATTACACAAGGTATTACTAATCCTACCTACAAAAAATTAGCACAAACTACATTTAATCCTGGGTCTAGAGGTTACTTACAGTTATTGTTCTTTGCACCTGACTGGACTATTTCTAACTTAAGAATTATAGGTAAGTCACTTCCTGGATTTAATTCAGATCCAGTAGCTAGACGTATGTATCAGTATTATTTTTTACGTGCATCTTTAATGTATGCAACTATAGGTACTGGTTTAAACTATATGTTTAGTGGTCATTCACAATTAGAAAATAAAGATCCTACTAGAATAGATCTTGGTAATGGACAAGTACTTACATTTAGTAAACAATTAATGGAACCATTTCATTGGATTACAGATCCTCAAAATACTGGACTTAAAAAAATAGGATCTCTACCAAGAGGTGTAATTGAAATACTTACTAATAAAGAATACTTAACTACTAAATGGAGTCCTAATTTAACAACTAAAGACGACAATGCTATTGAGAAAGCTATGAAAATTGGTGGTAAAGCAGGAGAAAAATTCTTACCTATTTGGCTGCTTAACTCTACTCGTTCAATTTCAAACGCATTAGAAAAAGAAGGAATAAGTTCTGATTTAGCAAGTGAAGTTGCTTTAGATTTTGTTCTTGGACAAAGTGGTCATCCAAGGTATAAAGGCCCTCGTACCAGTTCATATAAACTAAAAGGATTAGTTAGATCTCCTTACGAAACATTATTTTAATGACCTTTATATTAATTTTAATAAGCCTACAAAAAATAGAACTTCCTTTAATTAATAATAACTGCGAACAAACTTATATAAAGAACGTACAGTTTGTAAAAAACACTGAACACAAACCTATGCAGCCTAGAGTACTTATCTTGTACAAAGGACAACCTGTATTAGGTTATATTTGCAAATAGAGATCTATAGATTTTTAAAACAAATACTAGTATAAATTGTGTATGTATAAAAAAATACTTGTCATATCTGACACACACGTTCCTTATCATCACAGGGACTTACTTCCTTTTTTAAGAGAAGCTAAAAAACAAATCAACCCAGATAAAGTAGTACATATCGGTGATGAATTAGATAAACACGCTTTATCATTTCACGACTCTGATCCTGACTTACCTAGTGCAGGAGATGAACTAAGAATATCATTGCCAATAATAAAAGAAATAGAGAAACTATTTCCTGAAGTAGATCTTCTTGACTCCAATCATGGATCACTTGTTTACAGAAGATCATTAAAGCATGGAATCCCAAAAGCATATTTAAAACATTACAATGATTTCTTGCAAGTTGGTAAAGGATGGAAATGGCATGATGACTTAACCCTCAAGACTCCTCTTGGGCCAGTTTATTTTTGTCATGGTAAAGTTGCAGATGTATTAACACTTGCTCAATCTATGGGTATGAGTTGCGTACAAGGACATTATCACAGTTCTTTTAACATTAAATTCTATGGTAATTCTTTAGGGTTATATTATGGGTTACAAGTAGGGTGTTTAATAGACAAAGACTCTTTAGCCTTTAGATATAACAAGACTCAAAGGGCTAGACCTATTATAGGATGTGCTGGTATAATAGACGGGTTACCTAAACTTATACCAATGGTGTTAGACAGAAATGGAAGATGGATCGGAAAACTTTATACCTAGAGGGATTAGAAATAATAATCCAGGAAATATAAAGAAAAATAATGTTGAATGGGAAGGACTCGCTCCCGAAGATGAGCAAATAGATAATACATTTTTTGTATTTTCTGCTGCTAAATATGGAGTTAGAGCATTAAGTAAAATTCTTATTACCTACAGATCGTATGGATTAAATAATATTTACTCTATTATTAATCGTTACGCACCACCTTCTGAAAACGATACAGAGGCTTATCAAAGTTTCCTATCTAAAGAAACTGGACATGGAGTTCTTACAAATTTAGAAAATACTATTGAAGATTACTTACCTATTGTTAAGGGTATTATCTTAATGGAAAACGGAGTGCAACCTTATAGCGAAGAAGAAATCTTAGAAGGTATGTATTTAGCATGGAATCAATAATCAAATATATTAATCACATTGCTGGAAGAATTGAAAACTATACTTGGCGTAAGTTGTATGCCAACAAATGTAAACGAAAACATAATTGTAGGTGTAAATGAAGAGTGCAGCTTGGCAGCGTAAAGAAGGAAAGAATCCTAAAGGTGGTTTAAATGCTAAAGGTCGTGCAAGTTACAAACGTCAAACTGGTGGTACACTTAAAGCTCCTAGTAAAAAAGTTGGAAACAAACGTAGAGCATCTTTCTGTGCAAGAATGAAAGGCATGAAAAGTAAACTTACTTCTGCCAAAACAGCAAGAGATCCTAACAGTAGAATTAATAAATCACTAAGAGCCTGGAATTGCTAGTATGTGGTTAAATTTAGTAAGCATGGCAGTTAAAACTGGTGCTGAAGTTTATAAAAATAAAAAACAATCTGAAGCATTAGAATCTCAAGCTAAGAAGCTACACTATGAGAAAATGGCTAGAGGAGAGATTGAATATACGGGTAAGATTTTAGATAGTCATAAAAGTGATTACAAAGACGAGTTTGTTTTAATACTTATTTCTGTTCCGATTATATTGCTTTTTTGGAGTGTGTTTAGTGATGATCCTAAGATTCAAGAAAAAGTTGCATTGTTCTTTGAACATTTTAATAACCTACCATTTTGGTTTCAAGCATTATGGGTTTCTGTTTGCGGAGCAATCTTTGGTATTAAAGCAACAGATTTAATTAAAAGGAAATGATATGTCTAATAGATTATCAGCATTTATTGCTAAAGAAAACGAAAATAAATTAAAAAAATTTAAAGAAAAAGCTTTATTAAGAAGTAGAAAAGAAGTTGAGATTAATGGTCATGGTACTACTGGCTATGTAATTAAAGAAGGATCCCAAAAAGGAAGAGTTTTAAAACACATACAAATTAAAAGCAAAAACATATGAACAAAAGAACAATTTTATTTTTGTACAGAGTTGTTATAATTTGTTCTGTAATATTTTTATTAACAAATAGATCTGAAGCTGACGTAACACAAAGTAATGTAAGCGGTGGTAATACAAGTATTGAAGGTGGAATGACCACTTCTACTACTTATCAAGACGGATCTAGTTCTAATTCTACAACTAGCAATAGCAGCACTTCTAATATTAAATCAGCACCACTTAGTGCTTATGCACCAGGATTTAATTCATCAGGTGTAGATGTATGTTCAACTGGTGCGAGTGTTGGTGTTCAAACATTTGGTTTTGGTATGTCTGGTGGAAAGTCATTTATAGACGAAAACTGTGAAAGAATTAAGTTATCTAGACAATTAGATAGTATGGGAATGAAGGTAGCTGCTGTATCTCTATTATGCCAAGATGAGCGTGTTTTTTTTGCGATGGAGAACTCTGGTACACCTTGTCCCTTTGAGGGTCAAATCGGTGCAAAAGCGACTGCTCTTTGGAAGAAATACAACAAGTTAAGACCTGATTACAAACTCTATACTAAGAAGTTAAAGATTATTGAAGATCAGAAGAAAAAAGAAGAATTAAAGTTTATAAAAGAAATGGATAAAGCAACTAAAAAGAAATGAAATATTTCTTAATATCATTAGGAATTTTTGTTTATTTAATATTACAATGGATTGCAAGTGCTTTAGGAGTTAAAGCAGAAGTAGTAACTACTAACAATCTTCTCAATCACACATTTACCACAAACAACAACTGGAAAGGTCAGTTATCTAGTAACCATGGAACTAATGTTATTGCTGGTATAAATGGAGATAGTGTAGAAAATATTACACCAATTAGTTTAAGAAATGATGCTAATTTAACAGAAGCACAAATACAAAATGGTTGGACTAGTAATCAATCAGCAGAAGTATGGTTTTGGAATAATAACACTCAAGATGTTACTATGAAACAAATCATTACTAGCAGTTCTGGAAGTACAGTCACTCAAACAAAAATTGTTACAGGTTCTTGTGCAACATACAATGGATGTACATGGCAGCAAACAGGAAATAATACTTTTATATCTACTTTAAACACTAATACAGATTATTCTATTAATAATAAATTTGAATTTAACTCAACAGGAAATTATAACACAGGACATAATGCTGCTGATTTTAGAATTCCATCTTTAACTATTACTTATGAAAACACTCCCATTTCTGTAAGTAACCAAAAAAATATTATAGAAAATGCTAGAATTATTGTAGAAAAAATACAAGAAACTAAAGTACCTGTTATTAAAGAAACTGTTGTTAAAATTAAACCACAAATTAAAGAAGTTAAAGTTGTTGAAATTAAAAAAGAAAAACCCAAACTTCAAACAATTGTTTCTGTTGTAGAAGAAAAACCTGAACCTAAACCTGAAGTTAAAGAAGAGCCTAAAGTAATACCTAAAAAAGAAGAAAAAGAAACTACTACAATAATAAAAAATGAAGAAAAAAAAGAACCCGATAGCAAAGATGTTGCAGCATCCCCTGTTCCAACAAAAGAAAGTAAAGAGCCAAAAGCTGTACAATCGAAAGAAGTTAAAACAGGAACTGTTAAATTAGATTCTCAAATAAAAGATATTGGTAGAGATATGAAGTTAAATAATTTAGTTGTTATAAAAGCTATGACAGACAATACTATGATTTCCGTATACAACGTACCTTTTTATAAATCTAAAAAAATGTATGAAAACCAATTATCTATTGCAGACAACAGGTTATTGTACGCTAATAATTTAAACAGATACATTGTTAATGATCCTTTAGTGAAATATAATAGAGCTTTGATTAATATTAAGTCAGAAAAACAACGATTATTAAATGAAATAAGGATGTTAAAAAATGGATAAACTAAAAAATCAATTAGGAAGTATTGTTACATTAATAGGATTAATTGGTGCTATTGGAGCAGGTTTTGTTAAGTATGGAGAAGTAACAGAAAGATTAAACTCCATGTCTGCACCTGATTTAAGTTCTATAAATAAAGAAATAAAAAATAACAGCACTGTAATTGCCAATCAAAATACTAAGATAGCTGTATTAGAAAAAACTATTAAAGTTTTGGAATTAGAAATTCAAGAGTTTAAAGTTAAAAATTCTAATCCTTTAATAAGATAGTGAAAAAACACTCAGTTTTTCTTGTAGGCAAATGCGACACCTGTAAAGAGAAGATACTTAATACAGATTCTTTTGTTACCTTTGCTACTAGAAAGAATGTTTGTCTTAAATGTTATCGTCAGGATAATCTCTATGAAGAATCATCTCCAGGTAGTGGATTGCTTTTTTAATATCTTCAGCTTTGTTTTTCTTAGAATGTCTACAAATGTATTTAATTGCATTGCCTTCAGCAAATAATAGATTGTTTTTATTAATAAAGTCGGCTGGTTGTATTTCAAAATCCTTGTAATGGGATCCTCCAATTTGTTCAAAAAATACTTTATTGGTCATTAGTTTTTTGTTTTTTACTAAATAAGTAATCTCTTTGTATAGCATTAAGTTGCATTTCTCCTTTGTTTCTAATTTCTATTATCTTATCTCTAAGATAAACTGGTTCATAATTAGCTAAATCAGAAATTAAACAAAAGTCTGTACTCATTGTAGTAAGCCATTCAATAGCTTCCAGCTTATAATTAAGTTCTGGGTTAGTAATTCCTTCATAATTTGCATCTTCAATTGCTTGAAGCAAAACAGCTTTAAATAAAGTTTCTTCTTTACTCTTCTCTGTTGCTATTAATGCTATCGTCAACGAGGACTTCATAAGTGGTTCTGTCTGTTCTTGTAGGATTAGTCTTCCACTTATAATCCGATATGCTTGTTTTGTTAAACTTCTTTAAAGCCTCTTTGTCGTTTTCAGCTTCGATGTCAATAAGTCCAATAAGATTGCAATATTTTCTAAAAGAATATTTCATATATTGTTTCTTCTACGACTAGCTTCTAATGTTCTCCAAACATCTATAATTAAACACTCTTTAGATCTTTTATTCTCTACTATATTTACCTGTTCTGATAATGCTTGTTTTTCTTTAATATGATTCAAATAATTATCAGAAGCATAATATCTTTGTTCTTTAGAAGATATAGTAGTGTCTTCTGTATTGTGAACAATATGTAGTGCTTTATCTCTTTTAGATTTATCTTTAAGATACTCCAATCCAGATCCTAACTTTGCATGATCTTCATCAGTATCTGACAAATACTTTAATGCTTCTTCAAGTCTTTTTTCTGTTATCATTTTCTACTCCTACTGGTTTATAGTTTAACTCTAAGTTTTTAGTATTCCAAAATTTTAATTTAATAATCTTTAATATCTCTTTTTTAATCCCTTCAATATCTTCTTTATTGCAGTGTGTATTCCAAGTTATTGTACATAAAAAGTTTTTCATAATATTCTGCACCCCCACAGGGGAATGAGGGTGCATAGTTTTAACTAACTAAAATGGAACATCCTCTGAAGGAGGTTCACTAACTACTGCAGGAGATAAAATCCTTTTGGCTATTCTATCTACCGCTAAAAATACAGCATCATATTCTTCTGTAGATCTAGCTGGAAGTACGCTAGATAACAAATTAGACATAGTCAATCTGTACTTTTCTTTCCATTGGTCTGCAGAAGGGTTAACTGCTTGACCACTAGAAACTGGTGCTGTTGGGCTAGGTGCAGATGCTGCTGGAGTAGATGTTTGTGCATCATTCCAATCAACTTTCTCTATTTTTATACAAGTTTGATTATTAGAGCCTGGTTTTTTAATGATATAACCAGTTACTTTTACTCTTTCTCCCTTGTTCATTTCTCTGCAACTTTGCTCGACAAATAATTTACGTTCTCTTTTATCATCTAGTAATACTGATAACCAGTATTTTACAGGATTTTCATCATCGTGGATGTCTTTTAACCCCTGTATGGTAGCTTCATACGTTTCTGTACTCATGTTTTTACTCCTTTTGTTTATTTTATTTATTATTGTTTTTATATTTTCCATACCTTGTTCCAAACATCTGTAGCAAATTCTTTGATGTCTGTCATCCCTTTTCCCCATCTAAAGTTATCCATAGTTAATGGAAACATTTTAACTACGTCTTCTTTAGATTTGGCTATAGAGCATACATATTCCATGGTATGAAACACTTGTATTATATCTATGCTAGCAACTCTGTCTAACATATCTATACCTTCTTGGTCTTTTGCAGAAGAGTATAATAATCCAGTAGGTTTATTGAATACTCTTTTATACAGAAGCTGTTGTCTTACATCGCTATCTTTTGGATACCAATTAGCATCTAACTTTCCAGATTTTAATCTTTTAAGATAGGCTGTAGCTTTGGTATCTATGATTACATCATCAAACTCAAAGTCTGTAATACATTTAATAGGATATTTTAAGCCTTTTTCATTTACTATTTTTTCATTTTGATATGATACAACTTCACCAAATTCTTTTAGTGAATTAACAAACCTTACAGCAATTTCTTGACACCAATGATATTCAGGAAACTCTTTAACTTCGTCTGTTCCTTCATTTAATTTGTGTTCATATGAATACAGAGTATCAAAATCTTTAGCAGCTTGTTCTCTTACCTTGTCTTCGCTAAGATCTAATTTTAATCCTTCCATTGCAGCAGATTCGGCAGCTAAACCCATTAACATTCTTGGGTTAGGCAGTTCTTTATATCCATACAGTTCTGTAATAATCCAATGTGCTGGACTATCTATAAAGGCATTACCTCTACTAGCACTATGTCTGTAGTCTTTTCTTAGTATACTCATCTTTTCTCCTTTTTTTAGTTAAAACAAATCAATTTGTTACACAGTAATCAAATGATTTGATTTGGCAAGTATTTTATTGTACTGATTTATTATGTTGAAACAAAAAAAATACAGATCTAAAAGTTACTTAAAATGGGTAGCTTCTAAACCATGTTTAATTTGTAGATATGAACCTTGCCAAGCCCACCATATTACTATTGCAGAGCATCGTGGCTGGGGACAGAAGGTATCTGATAAATACACTATACCTTTGTGTTACCAACACCATGATTTACTACATCATACTTCTGAACGTAAGTTTTGGAATGAAATAGGAGCAGATCCTATGTTTTACGCTAATTTGTTGTTTTCTGTAAAGGGTACTGATTGTGATAATGATGAATGGTTATTTGATAATATGTATAAAAGAATTTATCCCCTTGTACAAAACAATATAGACTTTCTAATGAAACCTAAATAAGATGCAATTATATTATAATGGCTAAAATATTTGAATTTCCTAAGCAATCTAAAGCTGAAAAGTTTATGGATGATGTTAATCCAGAAAGTGTTGCCGATCATTTATTAGATAATAATCCTGATCTTAATCCTAGAATTGTATCTGCAATGTCTTTGGCTATGGTGTACGCAGTTTACCTTTCTATGGTATGTGAAGAAGAGGATTTAGACACTAAAGAGTTATTTGAAACAACTGAATCTAACTGGCCTTTTCCTGATGAAGAAAACATCCATTAAGAAGTTTAAATTTAATTATAAAAAAATACATTTATCTTGGTATGATGCTAAATCAGATTCAGGCTGGTTAACTATGTCTCAAATGAAAAGTCATAAACCTGCTATATGCCATACCCAAGGATGGGTATTTGAAAACAATTCTAAATTTATAAAAATATTTGGTACATACACTATAGATGAAGAAGATCAGTCTATAGATTTTGGTGAAATAATTTGCGTACCAAAAATTTGGATTGTTTAAACAGTATATTTATCTATTAATTCTGTTCTAAATGGATCCGTTGGCTGATCGTCTACAGGCTCACACCCTTCTATAGTTGCTATATCTTTTTTAGTTTCTTGAATAACTTCTTTTACTTTGTCTTTAGCTTCTTCCAAGTCAGCAGTAAGATTAGGAAAATTTCCTGGGTATATACCATACAAGTATAAATCATTTATAGCTGCAGATATTCTTGATAACCCTTGGTATCTTCTTCTCAGTCTTGCTATTTTACTGTCATCCATAACTACTCCTTTGTTTTTTTAGTTTTTTTAGGTGTTTGCATTTCTTTTTCGTAAGTATTTATTTGTTCTAAGTATTTTACTTGATCTTTTAATTGCTGTATTTCTTTTTTTAACGTATGTTTTTCATTAAGCAATTTGTTTATATTAACTTGTAAGAACTTTTCTCTGCTCATTGCACTCTCCTTTGTTATTGTTTATTCCCAATTGTTATCTTTCATCATTTTATATAACATTTTGGTTCTTATATCATCATTTACTTTTTTATTTGCTATAAAATCCTTATGAAACTCCTCATAAGTTGAATGACTGCTGTCATATATAGCATATACTTCTTCACCTAATGGTGTTTCTGGATCGCTATTGCCTTTGGCTAGTTTGTTTATTTCTGCTATTCGTTTATCCTTCCAACTCATATGTTCTCCTTTTTCATTGTTGTGTTTCCGTATTCGTCTTTGTATATAACATAACTATGCTTACCATCCCAGTAATATCCTACTATATTCATAGCTTACCATACCCTTGTTTCTCAAGTTTTTTAAACACTCTTCCTTGTTTTTTTCTGTGATTTACCAACCAAATCGGAAATTTTGATTCCGTTTTCTTTTTTTGCTTCTTCATTTAGATACTCCCTTATTTGTTTGTATTCTTTAATTATGTTGCTTGGTTTATGACCTACAACTTCTTGTTCGAGGATTTGCTGCCACAAGGACAGCACATCATCAAACCTCACGATGGTTTTCTATGAGATACATCTGTAATTGTAACAAAATAATGTTTACCATTACGTTCAAAGCTAAAGTCTGCCTCTTCTTGAACTAAACTTTCTCCTTGTCCTATAATTTCAATCTCAGTATCATTTTCTGTTAATAGATAAGTAAGATAATCTCTCATTTGGTTTATTTTATTCATTGTTTTCTCCTAGTTTAAATGTTTGCTTAGTTTTTTACGCACTAAATTTGCCCACTCAAAAAACTCTTTTATATAATCAGTGTTTTTAGTTCTTTTGGCTTCTAGTTCGTCCATAGCTTCTTTAGTTGCTGCAC
>TARA_B110000971_G_scaffold79048_1_pt1 | contig 12996 bp, 13 predicted proteins | sample TARA_B110000971 | Tara Oceans TARA_B110000971 (sample SAMEA4397842) | marine metagenome | biome: Polar Biome; feature: [SRF] surface water layer (ENVO:00010504); material: water (ENVO:00002006), including particulate matter (ENVO:01000060) such as... | depth 5 m | reverse complement strand
TTGGTACTGCTGGTACAGGAGTTGGTGCTGCTGGTGCAGGGGTTGGTGCTTTATTTATAATAATTGTGCTTCCAATAATTGTTATATTTTTTATAGTTACATCTGGACCACTAAGAGTTGGTGCTGTTGGTACAGCAGACGGAGTATCACTATTTGTTATATCTGTCATTATATAATATATATATATATATATAATTAAAACGTGGAAGATCATAATAAAAAAAGTAATAATCTACTATTTCGAAACTAATTTAGAACCCCTGATTTTCGAAACAAACTCGACAGAATGTAGGTAAAACAAGGATTTCTAAATTAATTTCTAGATATTATATTTATATATATTTAAAATTATGTTATGTATAAATTATATAAATGACATCTAATGAAACAAATAACAAATCACCCTCTAATGACAGATACTTATCACCGTTTAGTCAACTAATACCTACAATATTTGATGGATGGACTCTTGGAATTGGTAGGGTTCTTGGAATTGGTAGTACCTATAAAGACGGTGATAGTTTAAGTAATTCAATTAAAGTAAATAATAACGTAGAAATCAAAGAACACCAATGTAAAGATATTTTAACTGAATACAATATATGTGCTCAGAATATTAAACCAGACGAAAATATAAATAAATGTAAAGATGTTATCGAGTTATATAGAGCATGTGTTAGTTAATCTATTCGGGCATAGTTGTATGATATGGTAATTTAGCAACAGCAGGTGTAGGTGCTGGATAAGTATTTTTAATCGGAATTCGTGTTGATATTGGAATCACACCTTTTATATTAGCGGGTGTTGGTGCGGCTATATTATATTTTAATATAGGTATTAATTCATCTTTAGTTCTAGGATATATTATTGGAGAAAAACATAATTTTTTTAAAGTATCCATTATATAAATTATATATAATATTATTTATATAAAAATTAAAAATATTATTTATATAAAAATTAAAAATATTATATAATATTTATACATCCCAAAATGATTTATACATCCCAAAATGATTTGTATGGTCGTTGCCAACACGCATTCGGTGTTTGTGTCCATAAATCATTGAATTCGCCGTATACATCCACGCTCCCATTATATGGAATTAATTTCTTGTTAAATGGTGGTTGAGTATAATATATGTTTGATTTGAACTTAAACCCACGTTCAATCATTATATATCCACTAAATGTAGATAATCTAGAACCAACAAAAATAATTGATCTTGTTCCAATACCCATCTCAATCATTGGGATATGATGTGATAGAGCATTAACATTTAGTGATATATCATTATAATATAATACTTTATAGTATTTTTGTAGATTTTTGAATATAGATTTGTCTTTTTGGTCAGTTAATATATATAAATACGAATTTATGGGTATTAGTTTATGTACCTGTTTAATAATAACACTTTCATCTAGATGATTAACCTCACCATACTGAAAATCCCCCTTTCTAATATGCATAGCATAAAACGGGTTTGATTTTGTTTTCCTAAATATATTAGTCAATGCCTTATATGTATTCTGTCTTATCGTAATATTATATTTTATAGCATTATATAACATCAATTTAACTTCTTTTTCAAGTTGTTTATCTTTATAAATTATTTGACAAGTATGATAATTTATTAACCTCCCAGTATTATATATATACTTATCTGTATATGAATTAATATTATATTGTTTCCTATTACAACATAATGTTTGAATATTATTAGTTTGGTTATTAGGTTGACCATTGGGTTGATTATTAGGCGAATCCCATACAATAACATCTTTATCTGAATCAATATCTAGTATACGACAATTGTTACGTGTGAATTGTTTATATTCATAATTTGTGTGGCAATTGATTGGATGTTCATGTGAATATATAACAGTAATATGTTTTTTAAGATTATCAATATCAAAAAAATCGCTCATTAACCTATTGTCGCCCCCCAATAAATAATATGGAATCGGGGGTGGTAATACTAGAATTCGTTTTGTTAAATATGATATAACAACATAGTTTTCAAAGGACATGCGAATATTATTAAAACCACCTTCGTCTATTTCAAATAATAAGTATTTTTTTGACATATATTATATTATACTACAATATAAAATGCCAATGTATGACCCATTCAAAAGTCTAGACAATATTATGTTTCCAAATGCTAATAAAGTTGATACAGATAAAGTTAATATGTATACAATAGATAACTATCTTGACGACGATGTATGTGATAAATTAATTGAATTAATCCGACAGAATAATTCACCGTCTACTATAACAACCGCTGCAACAGAAACAGACCAAAAGTTTAGAACAAGTAAATCTGCCTTTTTTTATGATGATAAAACAGGTATTGTGGATGATGTAAATAATCAGATATCACGATATATGGGAATTGAACCAGAAAGGAGTGAATCAATACAGGGACAATTTTATGAAGTTGGGGATGAATTTAAATATCATACTGATTATTTCGAATACACCACCCCATGTTGGAAAACTCACGGGAAAGACCTCGGGCAACGAACATGGACATTTATGGTATATTTAAATAAAGTGGAAGAAGGTGGTTCTACACATTTAAAAAATATCGATAAGCACTTTTATCCAAAAAAAGGGATGGCAGTAATTTGGAATAATCTATATGCCACTGGTGCTTGTAATCCTGATACATTACACTGTGGTTCACCAATTATTAAAGGTGAAAAATTTATTATAACAAAGTGGTTTAGAGATAGAGGAACTCTTAAAACATTTTATAAAAGTCCGATTCCAAATAAGATACCAAATTTTACCCAACTTGGTTTTAAATTAGCTACATTATCTCCATCATTATTTAAAAAATTGTTGGAGGAATATACAATCAATCAAGGGGGTGCTATAAAAGAAAATGTCGATGATATATATTATGGTAGTAAAACAAATACTGATATAACTGATTTAGTACAAGTATCTGATGTAATGAAACAGGAACTTAATACAGAAATTAAAAATATGCTTGAAACATGGGTTGGTATGGAACTTAAGTTATCCGCAATATATGGTATCCGGGTTTATAAAGATAATAGTATACTTAAATTACATACTGACACTTATACAACACATATAATAAGTGTTATTATAAATATATCACAATCTGTTCGCAAAGAATGGCCTCTTATACTATATGATAATTACGGGAAAGAACATAAGATTTATATTAAACCAGGTGAAGTATGTATGTATGAATCTGCTAAATGTTGGCATGGTAGACCAATCCCATTTGAAGGCGATGAATTTGCTAATATATTCTTACACTATAAACCCGCTACTTGGGATAAATATGCTGAAAGATTAGTTAAGAGGGTGGAATCGCATGAATTGTTACCACCGGGTCCAATTGATTATAAAATTATTGATTAATTATTGATTAATTATTGATTAATTAACGGACACTGTTTTATATAAACAAAATAGTTCTTTCTTTTCCAATTCTCCGATTTCGATACCCTTTGATACCATTTCTTCATGTCCTGCACTAAAAAGGCATACTTCCGTGTTATCTTTATGAAATCCATACTCTACCGAATGTCTAGTAATCATTTCAATTGTAAAACATTTTGGCAGGTTCAATGTAATTCTCGGGGTTTCCTGTGCTGATTCTACCATAAAATGTAGAACCAAATCACATAATTCAAACTCGGAATCAATGATATCATGCCAATCAATCTCGGGATATGATTTACTCACACTCATAACAGATAACAATATACTAAACATATTCGTTGCTTCGAAAATAGATGTATACCATACTCGGCAAATATCAATATTATATCGCTCGAACGTTTCGATGTATTTTGTTTTAGCATAATCGAAATACCCGTTTATATACGAAATAATCAATGTGTCTAAATTTTCTTTTGCAATCACTTCTCCCGAGTATATGTTAACGAACACGGCAAATGGTTCAAGTTCGCGAATTATGTCAGAAACATATGTTGTTTCTTCGAGTTTTTCGAGTTTTTCTAAGATGAAGTCGATATACTGCTGTATGTTGTCTTGTGATAATTCAGAATAGACGTGATACACTGTATTTTCAATATTATATATTTTACTTTCCATCGAACACCTGTTACAATAACGAACAAGTGGTATACATTCTACGCACATTGATGCCATCGAACCAATGTCTACGTCAACCCGTTCGTGAATAGGTGGTAGTTTATTCATAGAACTGGCAATAATGCCTCGGATATATCCGATTTGGTCTGTGATAATTTGTGGGCGTGTCGTCATTTGTGTTTATAAATTAAACTTATTTTTTAATCAATTTTACGACAACCAAACTAATATCGACCTAGTAATAAAAATTAATTGATTTAATATATTTTTATATTATTGATTTAATATATTTTTATATTATTGATTTTTATATATTAAATAGTATGAATATATACGGGGACGTTGACCCAACTGTGGATTTTTACATTGTTTATTCAACTAGTAATGTACCATATCAGGATTGGCAATCTGAATTATTAGAATTTTCGGTTAAACGTAATAGTGATAATAAGAAATGTCAGATTATAAGACTCGTATCAAATGATTCGTCTCAATATAATAAAACATTTCAACTTGGACAAGATGTCACTTTCGTATTTACTAAATTCACCGATAGATTACCCGATAATACGTTTCTTGCACCGATGAATAAACCAGAGTCATTTATAAAATTATCGGAATGGTGGTTAAAACAACCACATCTAAAAAATGATAGTAAATTTGTTCTACTAGACCCAGATATGATATGGCATAAACCAATGGATATTACTTTATTGCCAAAAAGAGGAACAATTATAGGACATCCTTTTTATGATAAATATACAATGTTTCCGTTAATTATAAATGTGATTGATATGAATAAAATGACATATTTATATAAACAATATTCAATCTCTTTATATGAAAAACACGGATATCATTGTGAAATGTATGCTTTTAACCGTGCATTAAAAGAAACTAATATAACTGAAATTATTCATAATAAATTTGGTTCTACTGCTGGTTTTGAATCATCGTATGATGATTGTTATTTCCTACACTATTGTCAGGAATTTAAAGTAAACGGGCGAAAAATATGGTTTAAACAAGATTATACACCGGATACATTACAACGACCATATAAAAGACCTTGTAATTGGCGTGATATTAAAGACAAGTCATATAAATGCGTGTTACGACTATTACATGAATTAATCGATTATCAGAAGAGTCCGTCTTATATTACCCCGACCGTTATTGATATACCAATTGGGCATTTCAAATAATGAAAAATGCTGCTAGAAAATATGAGATTGGGGGAGGTATTCAATTAAATATTGTGATTTACTATAAATAGTTGATTATCAGATATATTAGTTACTAAGTTAATAAGTTTATCTAATTTAGTATTGACATCACTGATTTTATTATCCAAATAATCAAATCTTGTTGATGCTGACTGTTCTATATTATATATTTTCAATTGTAATTCGTCGATTGTTCGATGGGATTGTGCTTCTCTTCTCGTTATATCGGGTGGTAATTGAGAAGCAGTTGATAATGAAAGGTCATTCATATAAGAGCAACATTCGTCAATTCTAGTTCTTTTAGACATATATTATATATAGTGTGTTCGTTTTATCTATTAATTATCCAAATATAATTCTTTGCATCTGGTTATTACCCATTTTAGAGAGACACTATATATTATAAAATGAACAGTTATCCCAATATAAAAACATGTATCATGTTCTAAATATAATATACAATTATATCCGATTTGTCCTAAATGATATACTCTACTGTGTATCATCATTAACAAGTGTAATGATGCAAGTATATTATAATATATAGGATAAACTATGTTCATAGATGACCTACTCATATAGTCGATATAATTAAACAATAATACTGGATACTCTGCATAAAATAAACAATTAATGAGTATCAATTGATTAGTTTGATAATACATCGATGTACATATGGCACATAACGAAACAATATGATGTATTTTATATTGAATTTCATTAACTATAAATGTATCAATTGTGAAATATAGTAATGAAAATGTTAGAACACTTGTATTATCATCTAGTAACGCATTATAATATAATATAGGGGATATCATACTGTGTACAGATGACATATATAAATCAATATATTTATATTGATTTAGATATAATCTAGACGAAGAAATAATAATCCAAAAAAGTAACATATACATTATAAATAATATAGTATGAATGTATTATATACTTATATAAATCAATTAACAATTGAATATTTCCCGTTATTTGTAATACAAGTAACTAAATTAATAAGTTTATCTATATTAGTATTAATAGCACTAATTTTATTATCCAAATACAAATTAATCGATTTAATAAATACATGTAAGATATATGTGAAAAAACCGATCTTGTATAATATGTTTAGTAGTTAATATTATTATCTCTGATAATTTTAAATCACGCTATTTGAAAATAATATATTTTATATAATATAATGAAAGTAAAAATTCTTTACAATAACCGAAGTGGTTGTCTTAGAATTTGTAAAACACATTTAAAGAACAACGATAAATTAGGTGAAACCGCTACATTAGGTGAAACCGCTGGATGTGATAAGAACTATACACGTTACACCAAAGATGACATTAGTACTTACAAAACAGATAACACCACTTCTCCGTGCAATGAGGGTGGATGGTATAAAGGGAATAATCTATGGACATGTAACATGTGGTGTGCTTCACCGCCCGACAAACGTTATGGTGGTATGGGGGTCGCCTATAATAATGGACATACTAAAGGATTACAGACATTTTCGAATTGGGGTTACTCTGATTCAATTAACCCTGGTGGTCCAACCTATAGTAATACACAAACCGAATGTTTATGTGTTCCACCTGCTCCTACACCTGCTCCTACGCCTGCTCCAACACCTGCTCCAACACCTGCTCCATGTCTGAATTACAACGAAATGTGTGGTGAGTACGGTAAGATATTTCCTGACAAGACGTGTTGTCACGGGTTAACATGTAGAACACTCCCAAAACAGTATGGTAGGTATTATTGTAAAAACACAGGTTAAACTAAATATAAATTAATGGATTAATCGATTAAATCGATTTAATCGATTTAATAAGTACATGTAAGATATATGTGAAAAAACCGATCTTGTATAATATGTTTAGTAGTTAATATAATACTTAACTATCAACTAACAATTGAATATTTCCCGTTATTTGTAATATGAATTTCGGAGTTAATAAACTTGCGGATACGATCGATTTGTGAAATGAGAATAATATTATCATATGTCTGGTTCAATCGCCCAATTAGATGTTCGAATTTATCCAGATTAGTATCATCAATACAATCCAGTCCTTCGTCAATACAGAATATATTACTCTTGGTATTATAACAATATTTATTTAGACTCTGTTTCAATACAATATTCAATATAAATGTTTCATATCCGCTACACATATATGGTTTTAGAACATTGCCATTCTTGTGAATATCAATATTGAATTTAGATTTATCATCAATATACATCTTAATAGTATAACCAACCATATCAGTTAAGTAATTATTAACATCTTCTTCAATAAACTTGAGTTTTTCCTGTAGTAAGATCGCAGGTAAACATTTCTTATCGGTTAGTCTCTTGTATTCGGTGTAAAGCAATAATTTATGTCTGTGTGTTGCTTGAATAGTCTCAAGTTCATTCTTATCTTTCATATTAGCAGTGAGTGATTTAAAGTTTGCATTCTCATATTCAAGTGATGTTTTATGTTGTTGGATTTCGGTTTCGATTGCGTGGATTTTAATATTATATCGTTGAATAGATACCTGTTTAGTATCAATAATTTCAGTATACTTGCGAATCTCCTCTGTAAATTCAATATTACGCAATTTAATCGCTTTATTCTCTTCGATTTGTGTTTTAGTATTCTCGTATATTTCGATTTCTTTCTCTATATCAAGTTTCCTTTTATATTTCAAAATACTATTAATCTCCTCGTCTAATTCACGATTCTTAATAATATTTGATTGCTGGGTCATATTATATTGGAATATATACTCATTCATTTGGTCGGTATCTTTTTTAATATTTTTAATTAATAGATTTACAATTGCTGTATTTATCTTTTCAATCTTTTTCTCATTTTTATCATTAATGCGTTTATGTTTATCTACTCTAGTATTCCATGTTGTATTTGCCTCGTTTGTTTTTTCAATATCCTCCAATTTAATAATTCGTTTTTTTGTTGAAATAATATCAGTTTCATATTTCCCCAATTCTTCGACTGATTTGATACTATCAAGTAGAGTATAAATATCATCATATAAATTCTGGGTTAGTTGATAATTAACAACATCCTTCATTTCACATTTTAATGCAGTCGCCTTGGTTGCTACTACACAATTATTTTCATATACAATACCCTCGCTCGTTTTAAGTGTTTCCCGAAGACCTGTTAGTGTCGTTTTATAAAATGCTTTGATTTCCTTTTTATCTTCCAGTTCGGTTATATGTAATTTATTTCGCTCGACAATCAAGTCATCGTATGACATCGATTGGTAAATCTTCAACATCGTACCCTGTTCTTTATTATCAAATTTACTCAATCGCTTTTTGTTATTCGATGTTCTATTAAATAATTCATAAATAATAGTATTTAACTGACTAATCGTTAGGTTGTCATTATTATCAACAGGTGCTGTCTGGTCTGATGGACAACTAATCGGGTGAATCTCGTGTTCTATATGGATTTTGTTCTTATATAATGAATCGGTATATTCAACTGTTAATTTTGATTCTTCAATCTCGGGGAGTAATTTAAGACACTCGTATTCTCCAATAAGTTTGTCAATATTATATAGTTTAATATCATCCTTTACATATATAATATTCTGCCGAAGGGATGATATCATATCTTCATATTCAGTAACATCATTGATTTTCTCAATTTTCGTCTTATACTCTTCAATTTTATTTTGTAGTTCTACGATTTTGAATGTCTTATCTCCAATCGTTTTTTCAACAATGTCTAATTGTTTTGATGAGATATTTTTATAGATAGATAGTTTACCTTCATTCGTACTATATTCTTGTGTCAAATCTTTCAATTTCAATGAAATGTTTTTATATAAATCTTCGTATTTATCCAGATATAATAGAGATGAAAGGGATTTAATAATATCAACATTGCTCATCGATAGAATAGACACCGCCAGCGAATTAGATACCATATTACACAATATAAAAGTATCTCTATCTCCCAATAGGTCATTAATAATATGCTGTGTTTTGATTTTATCTTTACCACTGAGATTAACCAGTGTATCGATATGGTCGGTTTTATAAAGATGGGTTGTATATTTAGATGAAGTACCCGTTTTTGTTTTTTGGATACTTCCTAATTTTTCAAGAGTATATAATACATTGCCGATTGTAAATTCAAGTTTAATATACATCTTCTTACTGTCTTTATTTAGAACATTGGCAATATTATATTCGGTTGAAATCTTATCATATAGGGCGAACAGAATGATGTTGAAAATAGTACTTTTACCGATTGCATTATTTCCGAGAATTCCAATTACCCCGTCTTTCTCATCAAAGAGGATTTTATTTTTAATATTCCCGCCATAAATAAATAAATTCATAAATTCTAGACTTTTAATAGACCATTTATATTTTGAAATATCTTGGTCTTGTTTAAATTCACATTCGGATTTAATTACCGCGTCTAGTTCCATTATATCGACGATATTACCCTGTTTCAGTTCACGTTTAATAATTTCCGAGTCGTCAATATTCTTACAAAAATCTTCGTCATATTCAATTTTGGACTGTGTATTATTAAAGTGAATAACTTCAAAACTTTGAATATTCGTTCTCTCTGCTATTTGTTCCTTGATTTGGTCGATATTATCACTATTCGTAATCTTGTATTTAATATTAGCATATTTTGGCAATGATTCGGGGATGACCGATTTGTTATCAACAACTTCAATATTAATATAACCATAATCATTATAAATATCATGTGTTGTATGGGTAATATTACAACCACTCTCTGTTTCTTCAATAGACCATTTAATGAACCCGTGATTATTGAAATCTTCCCCGTAATTCTGTTGAATTAGACTACCTGGATATGCCACTGTATCTGTTAAGAATTGTCTTTCATGAACATCCCCGAGCAATGTTAGGTCATATGACGCAAAGTCTTTCACTGAATAACTACCAGTAGAATGACCAATTTCTTGGAGCATCCCGTGATATAATGCCACATTGATTTTAGTATGAGTAAGAGGTAGTGGTTGTGGTTTGTTATCTTCTAGACTTTTCAAATAAAACCGAATATTACCAAATTCATACGTCCCGGTATGTTTCAGGTAATGAATATTTGGCAATGATGGGGTCAATGCTGCTAAATTCGGAATACGTTCTTGATTATTTTCAATTAAATCATGATTACCACTAAATAGAACGACGTCTGTAATTGATGATAGTTCCGTTAAGAACTCTTGAATCAGGATAATTAATTCAGGAGTGATTTTGTCCTTTTCGTGGACGATATCACCGCAAATGACAACAAGTGCGTCGTCTGGGTCTTTCTTGATTTCAGTATAAAGTTTATCAAATATAGTCCGGTATTCTACATGCCTTTTAAGCGGACGTATATGAATATCAGCAATGTGATATATAGTTCTGATTGTTTTATTAGATAGCATATATTATATATATAGGTTTAGTTTTAGGTTAGTTTGCGATTATTAAAAATTGATAAATATATTACAATAAATACATTTATCGATGATGAATACCATTTACGCCTTCGTCCTTTTCACCGCGGGCGCCATCTTGTGGCTCTTACTAAAGAAGGGGGGGCAGGGCGTACGTGACGCCATTACAGTCCTCATCAGCACTTGCGTTCTGATGACCCGGTTGCCGGGTAAGATTGTCGCACTCGGTGCGATTCTCGTTACCGCCCTCTTCTACTTTTTCCCCTACCACTCATCCACCTTCGTCGGAACTCTCGCACTCGCATCATCGTTTGATGCCCCTGAGGCAGTCCTCCTTTGTGGGGGGTGGGTAGCGGTTGCATTGTTTTTTTCGTAACTCTCCATTATAAATATAAAAATTGACAGATAATATAATAATAACTATGAATCAGATGCTAGTCTACGTTATCGTGCTTTCTGTTATCCTCGCAATCGTGTACTACCGGTACACGGTGGCGAGACGTCTCAGCAGAGAGAAGGCATCTACTGTCATCGCACGTGCTTACAGAAAACGCTTCAAAGCAATCAAAGCAGTCAGCGAACTGAAAGCACTGAAAGCACGCGAAGCACTCAAGATTGCCCGTCATTCGGCGGTGGCTGTCATCGCTAAGGGTTTCAAACACCATATCGTCCGTATGAGATTGGTGAAGCATCTCAAGAAAAAGGAAATCAAAAACGAACAACTGTTGAGAGTTGTGGAACTGATTGAAAAAAAAGAGCGGGAAATCGAGTGTATGACGAACCCCGAGGAACAGCGTAACAGAAGGTTCGACGAGACAATACATAAGGACATGTGGTGCAGAGTGTTTGGAAACGACAAGGTAAAAGCACTTCTTGTTAGTCGGGGCAATGGCAGACTTATCCCGTCGTCTACCGCAACAAGTTAAATGACGTCGTTCGTCATTAGTTATAAAAATCGAATAATTTATATTAAATGTATTATTTCCCAACCACTACCATGTCGATTACTATTTCTAGAATGACCGGTGAAAAGCGTGAATTTCAGTTCAGTCCCACGTTGACCTTTGGTGAAATTCAAAAAGTTCTATGGGACAACGATGTGTTCAATTGTTCTTCTTTTTTCAAGGAAGGGTGTGAGGACAAAATCCAAATTTATCTCCCTGGATATCGGCGTATTCATAGCAATGCTACTATGGACAGTCTCGGTATTACACCAGAAACCAAGTTGTTTGCACTGCCATCTGGTGGTGACGAACCACACGCTCGGGAGTTTATCACTCTCACTATGAATGAACCGTCTGGTCGCACTAGGACTATTCGGATTTCTTACAATGAATCAATCCTCTGTTTGAGTAATTATTGGAAGAACGAATTTGGTTCATATGTCGATTCGTTTTTCATTGAGGGTGTCGAAGATCCGCTTGGGTGGAAAAGTATGGGCACACGGCAAACTCTGGCAGATAATTATATTCGGTCGGACAAAAATATCTTTGTTATCGAAACTGACAAATGGAGATGTTTCGACTGCGGTGGCACGACTACTTGGCGTGGCACCTGTATTGGATGCTATCCCGGAAATCTACAAGACCTTTGTATCCACGGAGATGGAATTGTCTCTCTCCGCGACGGGACAACCAGTAGAGTCAAAGACCTCCTAGTAGGTGACACTGTACAAACTGTCGGTGGATTTACCCAGATTCGTAAGAAAACTACGAGTGAACCAAGAATCCGAGAAATGTCAACCATTGGACGGGCAATCGTCACACACGACCACCCGGTCTGTATTGACGATGAATGGGTTATGCCATACGAATTTGATCCATCCGGTGTTGAAACATACTCGTGTGTGGTATACAACTTCGTTATGGACGCTGACCCGGCGGACAAAGATAAACACACTATCATCGTAAATGATGTTATTTGTGCTACACTTGGACGAGGGCCCGAAAATTTGGCAAGACGGTTTCCAGATGCTGACCGCAAATTCGGCAGTGGTTTCTGGAAACACAACCATTACTAAGACACATAATAGTAATATTAAACTGTAGTACTCTTTTATAATAATTATATAAAATAAAAATCGACGAGTATTTATTTTATGATATTATTTACAATCTGTACACCATGTCCGCAGAACAGTCGTACAAGAACAATATGTCGCAAACGTTCATCACCATTGTGGGTGAGGCCCGTCCTTTCAGGAAG
>TARA_B110000971_G_scaffold186667_1_pt1 | contig 13012 bp, 11 predicted proteins | sample TARA_B110000971 | Tara Oceans TARA_B110000971 (sample SAMEA4397842) | marine metagenome | biome: Polar Biome; feature: [SRF] surface water layer (ENVO:00010504); material: water (ENVO:00002006), including particulate matter (ENVO:01000060) such as... | depth 5 m | reverse complement strand
AATTTTGAAGAACCTGAAAAAGGAAGAAATAAAATTGCTTTTGATAACCTAACCCCACTTTATCCCAATGAAAGAATTACCTTAGAAGTTGAGTCCACAAAGATTGAAAAAAAACCAGACAACACAGCTAGATTAATAGATCTTGTTAGTCCCATTGGAAAAGGACAAAGAGCTTTAATTGTTTCACCTCCTCGCGCTGGTAAAACTATAATTTTACAAAATATTGCACAATCTATTACTACGAACCATCCAGAGTGTTATTTGATGGTGTTGTTAATCGATGAAAGACCAGAAGAAGTAACTGACATGCAAAGATCTGTAAAAGGTGAAGTTGTAAGTTCAACTTTTGATGAACCTGCCACTCGACATGTTGCTGTCGCTGAAATGGTAATAGAAAAAGCAAAAAGACTAGTTGAACATAAAAAAGATGTCGTAATTTTACTAGACTCCATTACAAGATTGGGTAGAGCTTATAACGCGGTTATCCCAAGCTCAGGAAAAGTATTAACAGGAGGTGTTGATGCAAATGCTCTACAAAGACCAAAAAGATTTTTCGGAGCTGCGAGAAACATAGAAGAAGGCGGTTCGCTAACAATTATATCAACCGCTCTTGTTGACACTGGTTCTAGAATGGACGAAGTAATTTTTGAAGAATTTAAAGGAACTGGTAATTGTGAATTAATCCTCGACAGAAAGGTTGCTGATAAGCGTATCTACCCAGCATTAGATATCACTAGATCTGGAACCAGAAGAGAAGAACTTCTTTTCCAAAAAGATGACCTTTCAAAAATGAATGTACTTAGAAGAATTATTAGCCCCATGGGAACCATGGACGGGATTGAATTTTTAATTTCAAAACTTAAAAACACAAAGAACAACGCAGATTTTTTTGATTCCATGAACAAGACTAGTTAATTTTTTTTTAAATTTTTACAACCATCTTCTGTGTTATTAATAAATAGTCATGAATATTTATGCACTCTCATCTGGTAGAGGACCCTCTGGCATAGCAATAATTAGATTATCTGGAGAAGATGCCCTAAAGATTTCAGAATTAATATCTCAAAACAAAAACTTAAAATCTAAAGAAATAAATCTCTGTAAATTTTACAATCCTTTAAATAAAGCTTTAATAGATGAGGGCTTACTACTATTGTTTCCTCGGCCGCATAGCTACACTGGTGAGGATTTAGTTGAATTTCATATACATGGTAGCAATGCAGTAATTTCATATTTTTTGAAGATATTATCAGAACAAAACAATTGTAGATTAGCGGAACCAGGTGAGTTTACTAAAATAGCTTTTCAAAATGACAAGATTGATCTCATCGAAGCAGAGGGTATCGGTGACTTAATTCACTCTGAAACCGAATTACAAAGACAACAAGCTGTAAAACTGGCTCAAGGAAATGCATCAAATTATTACAACGAATTAAGAGCAAAATTAATTAAATCATTAGCATACATAGAGGCTAAAATTGATTTTGCAGAGGATGATTTGCCAAAAAGCCTTTTAAAAGAAGTACAAAAGTCAATTAAAGAAGTGCACTCTGATATTAGAAAAATTTTAGAAGATCACAAGGTAGGAGAAAAAATTAGAAACGGTTTTAGGGTTTCCATTATAGGAGAAGTGAATGCTGGTAAGTCATCACTTCTTAATTTGTTGTCGAAGAGAGATGCTGCAATTGTCTCGGAGGAAAAAGGGACAACCAGAGATGTTATAGAAGTATATATAAATATTGACGGTTACCCTGTCATACTAGCTGATACCGCAGGTATAAGAGACACTAAAAGCGAAATTGAAAAAAAAGGAATTTCACTAGCTATAAATAAATCAAGAGAATCTGATTTGAATTTAATAATGATTGATAACTCTTCTAAAAGTATTGACCCAAAAATTCAAAAATTGATTAGCGAAGATTCTATTGTGGTTTTAAATAAATCAGATGTTGATAAAAAACAAAATCATAAGTTTAAAAAAACAGAAGTGGTGTTAGTGTCGGTAAAGAATAATGAAAACATTATTGAACTTACAAGTAAAATAAAAGAGAAACTGAGTAGTAAATTTATAACATCAAACGACGTTCTGATAACAAAAGAAAGACACAGAGCTAAGTTAAATGAATGTCTAAAAGAAATAGATAATTTTCTCAAAAAGGACCAAAACAAAGATATAGAAACTGCAGCAGAGGATCTTAGACTAGCAACGAGACACCTAGGTGGAATAGTGGGCAAGGTAGATGTCGAAGAAATTCTTGGTTCAATCTTTAGGGATTTTTGTATAGGAAAATAATTAAAATAAGATCTTGTAAAATCATTTTAGAGTAATACATTTAGTTAATGAACGATATAAGCTATGATGTAGTTGTAATTGGCGGTGGACATGCTGGATGCGAGGCAGCAGCAGCATCTGCTAGAATGAAGGTGAATACTGCTTTATTTACACACAAAATAGAGACTATAGGCGAAATGTCATGCAATCCTGCTATAGGAGGATTAGGTAAGGGTCACCTTGTAAGAGAAATTGATGCTCTAGATGGAGTAATGGGTGTTGTAACCGATAAGTCTGGCATTCAATTTAGATTGCTAAATAGGAGTAGAGGACCAGCCGTAAGAGGACCAAGAACACAGTCGGATAGAGCTCTTTACAAAGAGCACATGCAAAAAATTTTATTAAACTATGATAATTTAACAGTAGTTGCTGATCCAGTGGTTAAATTTTTGTTTGATTATAACAATGATAAAATAAGAGGATTTGTTTGTGAAAGTGGTAAGCAAATTTTTTGTAAACAACTTATTTTAACAACAGGAACTTTCTTAAATGGACTAATACATATTGGACAAAAGCAAATACCAGCTGGGAGATTCGACGAAAAACCATCAACTGGTTTAAGCGAACAACTAGAAAAATATAATATTAAACTTGGCAGGCTTAAGACAGGTACGCCTCCCCGTTTAGACGGTACAACTATTAATTATGATGAAATTGAAATGCAAGCAGCAGACGCTGATCCTTATTTTTTTTCTTTTTTGACAAACAAACTAAATAATAAACAAATTTCATGTGGTGTTACTCACACAAATAATGAAGTCCATAAAATAATAAATGATAATATACACCTTAGTGCAATGTATTCTGGGAACATCAAAGGAGTCGGCCCAAGATATTGTCCTTCCATTGAAGACAAGATTGTAAAATTTAAGGAGAAAGAACAACATCAAATTTTCCTTGAACCCGAAGGATTAAAGGACAATACTATTTACCCAAATGGCATATCAACCTCACTTCCAGAGGAGATCCAACTTCAAATGTTAGTTAAAATAAAGGGTTTAGAGCACGTTAAGATGATTAGAGCAGGTTACGCTATAGAGTACGATTATGTTGATCCACGTGAGTTGAAACCAACTCTGGAAACAAAAAAAATCAAATCATTGTTTTTAGCTGGGCAAATAAACGGAACAACAGGATATGAAGAAGCTGCTGCACAAGGACTGATAGCAGGTATTAATGCTGCTTTGAAAACAAAAAATGAAAAAGAATTTATATTAGACAGATCAGAATCTTACATTGGAGTTATGATCGACGACCTTATTACCAAAGGTGTTTCTGAACCTTACAGAATGTTTACATCAAGAGCAGAATATAGACTCTCTCTGCGTGCCGATAATGCAGATCAAAGATTGACACCTCTTGGAATCAAAATTAATTTAGTAAAAAAAATTAGAGAAAAAAGTTTCTTAGGTAAACAAAGAAAATTAACTTCGGTACATGATGCGTTACAATCTCATTTAATATCTCCTAATGCTGCTGCTAAACATTCTATTAAAATTTCTATGGATGGCGTTAAAAGAACTGGCATTGAAGTACTTTCTCAAGATTGTGTTACTCTAGAAAAACTAAGAAAAATATGGGTCGATATACCTCAGTTTGAGAACTATATAGATAATCAAGTCGAGATAGACGCACATTACCTAGGCTATCTAAAAAGACAGCATCATGACATTGAAACTTTTAAGAAAGATGAAGCAATATCAATTCCGGATGATATAGATTATGATAGTTTCAGCGGTCTATCGAATGAAATTAGATCTAAACTCAAATTAATCAAACCTAAGACTCTTGGACAAGCCTTAAGAATAGACGGAGTGACACCTGCAGCAGCAATTTTACTTTTAGCATTTGTTAAGAAAAACAGATATAAAGTATCTGCTTAATGACAGAAAAAGAAGTCCAGAATGTATTGCTTAACAAATTGTCATTTAGCCAAGATGCTCTATATAAACTAGATATTTTCTGCAAAGAAGTTATCGAATATAATCAAAAATTTAACCTAATATCTAAATCAACCATAGAAAGCATATGGGATAGACATGTTTTAGACTCAGCGCAGCTGACTAAATTTATTGATTTCAAGGACGGGTTAAGCCTTTCTGATCTAGGAACGGGTGCTGGATTTCCAGGTATAGTTCTTGCGATATTTAACAGGAATCCCAAATTTCACGTGAAATTATATGATAAATCTCTCGTTAAAACTAAATTTCTTACTTCAATTTGTGAAAAGCTCAACATTAAAGCTATAATATGTGAGGGCGACTACCAATCTCATGTAATCGAAAGTGAGTACATTGTTTCGAGAGCGTTTAAGAAGCTTGAAGAACATATTCGTATTTCACGTGAAATAATAAAAGTTAATCACAAACTTATTATTTTAAAGGGAAAAAATGCAGATGAAGAGATAAAAAAACTTAACAATAATTTTAATTACAGTTATAATTTGGAAAAAAGTATCACTAGCCCAGACTCAAAAATAGTTATAGTTGATATTATAAAATAATATGAAAAAAATAATTTCTGTAATAAATCAAAAAGGAGGTGTTGGAAAAACCACAACAGTTGTTAATCTTTCAACAGCACTAGCTCAACTGGGTAAGAAAATTTTGGTCATAGATTTGGACCCACAAGGAAATGCAACTACTGGCCTTGGCAAATCTAACAATGAAAGTGAGAAGAATATTTATAAAGTCATTATAGGTCAATCTGACCTAAAAAATTGTATTCAAAAGAGTAGTGTAGAAAACCTTGATATTATTGGCTCAAATGTCAATTTATCGGGATTAGAGGTGGAAACTGCAAATGATCCTAATAGAGCTTTCTTACTAAAAGAGATTTTTAAGGAAAAAAATCAAGATTTGCTTGATGTATATGAAAATATATTTATTGACTGCCCGCCTTCATTAAGCTTGCTAACAGTGATGTCGTTAGTCGTGGCTGATGAGTTATTAGTTCCACTGCAAACAGAATTTTTTGCTTTAGAAGGAATTTCACAATTAGTTAAAACAATTGAAAGAATTAAGATTAATTTAAACCCTGCATTAGAAATTAGAGGAATACTTTTAACGATGTTTGACAAAAGAAATAAATTATCAACTCAAGTAGATGATGAGGCTAGAAAATATTTTAAAGAGAAAGTTTACAAAACTGTAATACCTAGGAACGTAAGATTGTCAGAAGCACCGTCCCATGGTGTTCCATGCATTATTTACGACAGGGCATGTTTAGGAAGTCAGTCTTATATAAGTTTAGCTAAAGAATTTATAGAACAAGGAAATAGAGGTGGCATCTAATGATAGATGAAAAAAACAAAAAAGGACTTGGCAGAGGTTTAATGTCATTATTTGGTGATCAGGTAGAATCCAGTAAAGATGAGAAAGAATCTATAAGAAAAATAGATCCTAATAGCTCATATTTACTAGTATCCATAAGCGATTTGAATAGAAACAGATTTCAGCCAAGAAACTATTTTGATGAAAAAAAAATTAATGAATTGGCTCAATCTATAAAAAAAAATGGTTTGATTCAACCTATAGCCGTTAGAAAAAATAAAGATAAAGGCTATGAAATTATTGCAGGTGAGAGAAGGTGGCTTGCAGCCCAAAAAGCAGGCCTTCATGAGGTTCCTGTAGTTATATTAAATTTAAATGATACTCAGTCGTTAGAACTAGCAATAATAGAAAACATCCAAAGAGAAGACCTTAATTCTATCGAAGAAGCAAAAGGATATGAAAGACTAATGAAAGATTTTAATTATGACCATGAAAAACTTTCAGAATTTATGGGTAAAAGCAGAAGTCACATAAGTAATACTTTAAGACTTCTATCCCTGCCAGTTGATGTAATTGTGATGGTTGAGGAAGGTAAATTAACAGCGGGTCAAGTTAGACCTTTGGTTGGTAGATTTAATGCTTTACAAATTGCACAGTCTATTCTTAAGGATAGACTTAGCGCTAGATCAATTGAAAATTTAGTCAAAAGTGAAAAAGATAGAGAAGACAAAAAAAATAAGTTACCAAAAAAAACAGATCCAAATATATTGTTAGTTCAAAGAAAGTTAGAAGAAAAGCTTGGTTTAAACGTTAAGATAGTAACTAAAAAAAATAATTCTGGAAAAATTACTATCGAATTTATGAATTTAGATCAATTTCAACTGCTATCAAAATTACTTAAAAAGGGTTAGCTGCCTCATTTGAAACTTTAATTATTAAATCCTTAATTATAATGTCATTTCTAATTTGTGAATTTTTTTTCATTAATATTTCTGTCTCACCTATCTTATAGGCTATTTTATTTAGCTTTTTCAGATTCCACTTCTTGAGTTGTAGAATGAATATTGGTTTATCTTTCCAGAAAATTGGAGGTTTTATTGTATCCAATGTTTTTCCAAAATCGTTAAATACCATATTTGCTTTTAGAATTTCTATAAGTTTTAAGACTCTATAATTTAAATTATTTAAGTAAAAAAAAGTATCTTCATTTAACAAATCAATTTCAGAAAGTAATTTATTAATTTTAATCTTTTCTCCTATTAAGGCACTGTCTCTTAGGTCGTTAAATTCAGTGTCATTTTTAATGTTTAAGATTTCTAACAATTCATTTTTATTGATAGTTTTGTCAAAGAAATAGTTTTTTATTTTAATCAGCTCGCTTTGTATTATTTTTCTTTTATAACTTGAGTTTTTTATAATAATATTGATTAATTCTCCCGTAATACCCTTGTATCCCACAAGTTGATTACTTATGTAGTTTATTAAAGTTCTCTCATTGTCTTCGTAACATGCAAATATGCCGAGTCTATTATCTTTCTCGAAGAAATTTCTTAACTTAGATTTTTTATCTAGAGGATCTGAAAATATATATATCTTAACATTTGACTTATTTTTTTTTATGCAATCGCAAACTTCATCATAAATTTTATCACTACCCATCTGTATAAAAATTATTTTTTTTTCATTAAAAAGAGATTCGTTGATAAAACTTTCATATAAAATGCTTTTATTTTTTACAATGTCACCTTCAAAAAAATTTAATATTTCCGATTTTTTATTGAGAATTTTTAACTTATTTTTTATATCGTCCTTGATACCATCATTTTCACCATGCAACAAAACAGCATTATATCCCTCTAGTATATTAAGATTTTGTTCTACAATATAACTTTTAAGTATCACTTAATTTAAAAAAAGGATATTTACGTAACTTGTTATTTTTTCTGATGAAAGTTGTGTAGCAACTCTAGTAGCATTTCTTTCGTTACTAATAGTGTCAGAATGATTTTCTGCGACATCATAATCTACATTTGTAGAAAAGTTTTTTCCCGCAATTATTTCATTATTATAATTTTTTATTACTAGTTTTGACTTAATGTTCACAGCATACCTTGTAACATTTCCAGCCTTATCTTTAATTTTATTAGATTTACTTTTCTCAAGTTTTATTTCAATATTATATTTGTCTTGTGCTTTAGTATTAGAGATTAAGATCAAATCATTTCTAATAGTATAGGCAATTCTTTTGTTTCCCTCAATGTTTATACTTTCAAAAGAAAATAAATTATTTTTTTGGCTAATTTTTGTGTAACCACAGGACACAAGTATTACTGAAATAAATAAAATTGATATAATTTTAGTATTTTTGAACATAGTATTTACTTTACAACGTAGTTTATAATTTTATTTTTAATGAATATTATTTTTATAATTTCTTTGTTTATTAAATTATTATTAATTTTTTTACTTTTTTTACTTTCCATTATAGCATTATTTTCATTTAAATCTTTTTCAACTTCCATAATTTCTCTAGTTTTCCCGTTGATTTGGACTGCAATTTTGATTTTTTCATCACGTATTAATTGTCCATCTGTTTCTGGCCATTTGTCTATTTTTTTTTCGCCTAGCTGTTCAAGACACTCATGTGCTAAATGTGGTGTGAAAGGAATTAGAGTCTTCATCAAATTAGAAAAATTTTTTTTTAAACATTTGTTACTGATATCCTTCTCTATACTCGTCATTAAAAAATTATAGACGGTGTGCACATTCGCAACTACTACATTAAGATGAAAGTTGTTTATTAAATTAGTAATTTTAAATATATGAACGTTAAAGCTAGCCTCAAAATTATTATCTTGTGTAGATTTTTTTTCTGATCGATTTAATATTTGATAATTTAAATTATAAATCTTTTGAAGAAATTTATGTGCAGCGTTAACGCCATGATTAGACCATTGAACATCCTTATCTGGTGGGCTATCAGACAAAATAAACCATCTAACAGCATCAGCACCATATGATTTGATCATATTTTCTGGGTCTACAACATTTTTTTTAGATTTTGACATCGACTCAGAAGGTCCCACTGTTACTTTGGTCTTATCAGAAATTTTCACATAGTCATTTTCGTTAATTTTTTCAATCTCAATAGGGTTTAACCATTTTCCATTGGTGTCTTTGTATGTTTCATGACAAACCATTCCTTGAGTAAAAAGTCCTTTGAACGGTTCTTTTTGATTTATTTTGTCATTATTTTTTTTTAAAGCACGCATAAAAAACCTTGAATAAAGTAGATGTAAAATAGCATGCTCTACCCCACCAATGTACTGGTCTACAGGCATCCAGTAGTTTAGGTCATCAACATCAAATGGATTTTTCTTGTCTGTCGGGGAGCAAAATCTCATAAAATACCAAGAAGAGTCCACAAATGTGTCGAGTGTATCAGTTTCTCTTGTTGCAGGTTTTCCAGTTTTTTTTTGAGTTGTTTTTTTCCAAGTTAGGTGACTTTCTAAAGGATTACCATTTTTTTTTAAATCTACATCATCAGGTAGTTTAATAGGAAGTTCTTCTTTTTCAACAGGCACAACACTGCCATCTGCTAAATAGATCATTGGTATTGGACAACCCCAATATCTCTGTCTTGAAACACCCCAATCTTTTAATCGAAATGAAATTTTTTTTTTACCAATACCTTTTTTTTCTATCACCTCTACTATTTTTTTTTTAGCACTCTCTATACTTAAGTTGTTTAAAAAATCAGAATTTATCAAATTTCCAGTGGACGTGTAAGCTTGTTGAAGGTTATTAAAATTTTTTAGATTATTTTTATCTTCCGCCACAACTTCTATAATTTCTAGATTATATTTTTTTGCAAAGTCAAGATCACGTTGATCATGTGCAGGGCACCCAAAAACAGCTCCTGTTCCATAGTCCATTAATACGAAATTTGCAGCGAAAATTGGTATTTTTTTATTCTCAATAAAAGGATGGCTCGCAAACAAACCTGTATCGTAACCTTTTTTCTCAGCAACCGCCAAGGCCTCTTCTGTGGTTCCATTTTTTAAACAATCTTTTTTAAATTCTAGAAAGTCATTTTTCTCCTCTAACTCTTTACATATAGGATGGTCAATCGAAACCGCTAGAAATGAAGCTCCAAAAATTGTATCAGGTCTTGTAGTAAAAACTTTTATTTTTTCTTGATTGAGCAGTTTGAATTCAATTTCACAGCCAATGGATTTTCCTATCCAGTTTTTCTGCATTAGCTTAACTTTTTCCGGCCAATTTTTTAAAAATTCAAGGTCGTTTATTAGTTCATCTGCAAACTCGGTAATATTAAAAACCCACTGGGATAGTTTCTTTCTTTCAACAGTTGCTCCGGATCGCCACCCTTTACCATCTACTACTTGCTCATTAGCTAGAACGCTCTGTTCTACCGGGTCCCAATTTACGTAGCTTTCTTTTCTAGAAACAAACCCTTTTTTGTACAAGTCAATAAACAACTCCTGCTGGTGCTTATAATAACTCTCGTCGCAGGTGGATACCTCAAGATCCCAATCAATAGAAAGCCCTAACATTTTTAATTGTCTTTTCATCTCAGAAATATTTTTTTTTGTCCAATCTTTGGGGTGAAGGTCGTTTTCTTTTGCAGCATTTTCAGCTGGGAGTCCAAATGCATCCCAACCCATTGGATGTAGAACATTAAAACCATTTAAGTATTTAAAACGAGCGATAACATCACCAATAGTATAATTTCTAACATGGCCCATATGAATTTTTCCTGAAGGGTAAGGAAACATTTCTAGGCAGTAAAATTTGGGGTGGTCTTTAGATCTGTATAGTTTTTTTTTTTCAAAAATTGATTGCCACTTTTTTTCAATTAATTGAAAATTTACTCTTTCCATTTTCTAAGTATTATTTTTTAGCTTTGCTTTTATTTTCTAGAATAGCTGCTGTTTTTATAATTGATTTTTTAAGTTCTTCCTCAATCTTTGAGCGAACAACTTTCGTTGAGCAAGTATTTTGACTGGGACAATTTTTTTGGTGCACAGTAATTTTCAAACTATTAGATTGAATTTCATTTGATAAAAATCTAACAGTTATTTTAATGGATTCATTTATATTTGAACCATCGCTATACCAATCTGTGATAACTAGTCCACCAGAGTAATCAACTGTGCTGAACGGGATGAAATCTAAAGTATCAAGAGTAGCCCTCCACATTGGATTGGATGTGCTAAACTCATAATTTGTTCCTTTTCCAGAACGACCAAGCAAACCCTTAACCGAAATTCCCCTTCCTTCTTCTACGTTTTTTCTAGCCCGTTCTTGGGCGTTTATAGGAACATCCCTGGTATTAACTTTTTTATATATTCCACACGAAGAGAGAAAAATACAGAAAGACAAAAAAAGGATTATTTTTTTAAGCATATTTAACTTTTATTTTTGTTATTTTAGTCATTATAGAAAAAAAACTGAAATAAACCACTCCATAACATTATTAATGTAATTTAGTAATATAAATAGAGGTTAATTGACATGTTGCCTATATAACACACTATACTAATTTTATCAATAAACGAGCATTAAAATAGGAATTGGAGACAGTATATTTATATAAAGTAAGCAATATAATTAATATTAATTAAGTTAACAATAACGAAGGAATAATATGAAAAATGTTATTAAGGCATTAGTACTTTTCGCCTCTGTTGTAATGTTTTCTTCTGCAAATGCTGGTGAACTAACAGTTACTGGTACTGCAAAAGCAACTTACATTATAAGTGCGGGTGAAAGTTCTACGTCAGTAAACAACAAAGGTAAAGCTTTAGGAATTACGAACGAACTAGCTTTTACTGGAACAGGTGAATTAGACAATGGTTACACTTGGAAATACCAAGTGGAATTAGATGATAACGCAGCTGGTGCAACAACTTCAGACGATACAAGATTAGAGCTAACAACTCCATACGGTGTTATAGCGGCTTACAATACTGAAGGTGGTTTATCAACTAAGTACAAATTTTCTCAAGCAGCATACGGCGCTGGTTCAGATAATGGTGCTAGTGGAATAATGCAGTATGGAACAGCGATTGATTCATACAACAACGTCCAATATCACACACCTGCTGGTTTTTTACCATTTGAGACGGTAGCTAAAGCAGCTTGGTCTCCAAGTTCTGATAAAGGAAAAAACTCTGGTAATTCAGCTGGAGCTGCAAACGCAAATGCAGACGGTTCAAACGTTATGCAGTACCAAGTGATTGCTTCTCCTATAGACGGAATGGGAATCGGTGCTTCATATCTTGAAAAAGATGGTGAAAATGGTACTGAGAAATACCAAACTGGTGGTGCTTATGTAACTTATGATGTAGGTCAATTTTCATTAGGTTATGGACAACACAGAATAAGTAACAACATCGATGGAAAAACTGATCAAGCATCAGCATTAGCTTTAACAGCTACAACTGCTGCGAACACTGCAACTTTTCTTAACGAAGCGATTTCAATAGGTTTCGCTGTTAATGACAATCTTTCAGTTTCATATGAAACAGAAGACTCAGAAGCTAAGAAGAAAGTCGTAGTTGGTTCAACTAGAGCAGATACAGATACATCTGTTACATTGAATGTTCAAACTGTTCAAGCTGCCTACACAATGGGTGGAATGACTATGTCAATTTCAGCGAAAGAAATTGAAAACGAAGCTTACGCATTAGGAAGAGACGCGAAAGAAACTCTTCTTGCTGTAGTAATGGCGTTTTAGTTAGTACTTAAATAAAATTAAAAAAGCCGGTTAGAAATAGTCGGCTTTTTTTTTACTTCAGACAAAAGACACAATCCTTTAGACATAACTAAATTTAATTTAAGCAAGTTATTCCTTGTTATTCCACCCAATGGGACCAAATCTATAAAATAATTTTTTTTTATGAGATTAAATTTAGTTACACCGAGAAAATTTTTTTTGTTCTCATAAGATGTTTTAAAGAGTCTCGATAAAATAACAGTATTACAACCTTGCTTTATCTTTTCGTAAATCTCTTTAAAATTATGAGCAGATCCTATTAAATTATTGTTAAAGAGGCGGTAATTTTTTTTATTATGAGATGAAATATACAAACCATCTGCTTTACAAGATTTAGCTAGTTTGTGGTTATTAGCTATATAAAATTTAAAATCTTTAATTTTACATTTTTTTTTAAATGCATTTAATTTTGTGCGATTTTCTAGAATACCATTATTTCTGTAAATAATTGTAATTTTTTTATTTTTTCTTAAATGATCAAGGTTTATAGATATAGTATTTTCTATGTATAAATAATAATTAGTCTTTATAATAAACATATATGAATCCAATAATTTCTAATTTTGAAAATATAAAATCTCTTATTAATAATAGCAATGTAAAGATTGT
>TARA_B110000971_G_scaffold204432_2_pt1 | contig 13023 bp, 9 predicted proteins | sample TARA_B110000971 | Tara Oceans TARA_B110000971 (sample SAMEA4397842) | marine metagenome | biome: Polar Biome; feature: [SRF] surface water layer (ENVO:00010504); material: water (ENVO:00002006), including particulate matter (ENVO:01000060) such as... | depth 5 m | reverse complement strand
ATTTTAATTAATCACGCGTTCAGAATTATTATCTATATATATATTATATGCCTAGTATTGCTAACAAATTTAAATCAATGGTTCGTTCATTAAATCCAAAAAGAGTAGTTAAAAAGATAAAGAAATCAAGTACCAAAGTTATGCGTAAAGTAGTCCCTAAGAAAAAGAAATCAGTCCCCAAGAAAAAGAAATCAGTCCCTAAGAAAAAGAAATCAGTCCCTAAGAAAAAGAAATCAGTCCCCAAGAAAAAGAAATCATCAACTAAGAAGAAATAATCTAATATAATAAGTAAGTAAGTTCTTAGAATCTTATTTCTTTTTCTTAGAATATTTAGAACCGGGTTTGAATGGTTTGGGTGTGTAATTATCAACAATATCTTTACATATATCCAATGTCGTTGAATTCACATCCGCATCTTTAGGAAATGGAACATTTTTCTTCGTTTTATTTCGAGAACATTGAATATACATCCCATATTTTCCATTTAAAATCTGGATTTTACCAAAATCTTTTACCATATTTTTATTTAATTCTGTCATGCATTTAATACCATCGTCAAATGTAAACGTATCGTGTATATTCCCCGTTTTATATTCATCAAGGAGTTTATAATTCTTTTTATTATGATTAACATACACCCCGAATTTTCCATTCTTCAAATACATCATGTGCTTTTCATATTCCCCCAGTTCAATAGGATATATACATAGTTCAGTAGCATAGTCTTCCGTAATACTATCAAAACTAATATTACTATCTAATCCAACAATTTTGTCACCACATTGAATAACCGGTCCAAACTTAGCAACATATGCGAACATTTCCTCTCCCGTTTTTTTATTAATACCAATACTTGTTTTGGGTTTATTGGAACCAGTTAGATTGGGTGTATCAACCGATGCCGTTTTCGATTCTTTAACAGCATTTATAAGCGGTTTATAATACGAATCAACTACATTATACCATACCTTCTCCTGACTTGCTACCTTATCCAGTTGGTCTTCAATCTGTGCTGTGAAATTATAATCCATGATATCACCAAACTTATCAAGTAAGTATCTTATTACTGCTAATCCAATTTCAGTTGGGAATAATTTATTCTTCTCACCCACTACATTTTTCTCCTTCTTTACACATTCTACATCGGCACAATGTAATGAAATAGAAAGCGTATTATATTTAATCTTTTTATCGGGTTCATTCTTTCTAATAGCATATTCCTTTGTCAATAAAATATCAATACTATTGGCATAAGTGGATGGTCGACCAATTCCAATATTTTCCATTTTTTTAATTAACGAACCTTCATTATATCTTCCAGGTGGTGTTGTATGTGTTTCAACTGAATCAATTTTATTATATGTTACGACTGTTCCCGGTTTTAATGACTTATAATAAGCAACCAATTTGTTTTTATGAATACACCCATCAGTGTTATATAATATCATATAACCATCGAATACTTCTTCTTTTGTTGTACAAATAAATACTTCTAGATGAGATGATACTGAAATATTCATTGTATATAGATTATATTCCATTGCACTCATTTGGGTTGCCACCGTTCTAGTCCAAATCAATTGATATACCCTGTTTTCAATTGAACTATCTGATAGATTCCCCGATATAGACAGTTTTTTGATATTCGTCGGTCTAATCGCCTCGTGTGCTTCTTGGGCATTCTTAGAATTCGTTTTATAAGTTCTGAATTTATGATATTTATCAGTATATGTTGTTTTAACATATTTCTCAATATCATCTGTAATAAACTTGGACAACGTGATAGAATCAGTCCTATGATACGTAATGAGACCACGTTCATATAGCGACTGAGCAATTGACATGACCTTCTTCGGGGGTAGTCCAAATTTGGAATGTGCGATTTGCTGTAGAACAGATGTTATAAATGGGGGCGGTGGTTTTTGGTTCTTATTTTCCTTTTTAATTGTATCAATCTTAAAACTTGCCTTTTTACAATCTCTAAGAAATGCTGTTGCTTCATTTGCTGTTTTAAAATTCTTATTTAAAGTACCTTCAATCTCTTGGGGATTATCATCCGACCGAAATGTTCCGATTGTTTTATAAAGCAACTCAGCGTTGTGTTTCTTAATATCGCCCTCTTTATCAACAACAATCCTCAGACAAACGGATTGAACACGACCCGCTGATAAATTCGATTTAACATTCCGCCATAACATTGGACAAAGTGTATACCCAACTAACTTATCTAATACTTGTCTTGCCTGTTGTGCTTTAACCATATTCATATCAATTCGCTGTGGATTCTTGAGAGCATTTAATATAGCAGTTTTAGTAATTTCGTGGAATACAATGCGGTCAGTCGTTGCTACGTCCAACTTTAACGTATTCGCGAGATGCCATCCAATTGCCTCGCCCTCCCTGTCTTCGTCCGAAGCAATAATAACTCGGTCACATTGTTTTGCCATATCCTGTAATTTCTTTATAAGTGGTTTGCGGTCTTTTACTTGAGCGTAAACGGGGGCGTAATTATTATCCACGTCAATACCAAGTTTGTTATGTTTTATATTGTCGAGATTACATATATGCCCAAGACTAGACATCACCGTATACGTATTCCCGTCTATATTGGCAAGAATTTTGGTGATAGTCTTTGCCTTTGTTTGTGATTCAACGATGATTAGTATTTTCATTATCCTTATACGTATACTATTGATTAAAGTTTAAATCGATTTTTAAAAAAAATCGATGGTCAAATATAATAGTTTATTAAACAGATCATGTTCACGAGCGAGGACCAGGAGACCAATGTACTCATTCATGAGTACTACCGCATCACCGTAGTCATTGATGCGATGAATGAAGCCATTGTTCACCGCTACAACACCGCGCTGTTGCTGCACGGTGATGGCGACCACGCTGCCACAGAGGATGCCAACGTTCTTTTGAATCGTTTAATCGCCCCCATCCCGGTAGACGACACCACTGCTTGAGCGTCACTGTTCCGGGGGTGCTACTCCCGAATTATAATAATTATTAATACTAAATGAAATACACAATCATAATACTATTATATATACTCGGATATTTCATATACAATAACTCGGTAACAGAACCGTATATAAAAAATACAGAACTTTTCAAGATAACGGATGACTTATTATTAACTAATTATAAAGACCATCAAATATATATCACGGAAAATATAAAAGATGTCACCCGAAAACCTATAATCAAAACAACAACAATCGGGGATTATATTACAAATTATATATATAAACAAGACAATTCATTTTACTTGAAGTCCGAAGATTCTTATAATTTTTTGAATGAAACTGGAATAGACAAATCAATATATGAATCAATTGAAACCACTCTCCAATTACCGTGTGGAATACATAAATCAGTGTCGTTTTGGTATGGTTCTACTGGAACAAGGACGACGTTTCATTATGATATTGACCATTTCAATCTATTATATGTATGTAGTGGTTATAAGACTGTATATTTGATTTCGCCAAAATACAATAAATACATGAATGGAAATACTAGATTACAATTTGGTGCTTCTTGGTCGTCGAGAACATTGGATGAAGTATTGGCAGACGATCGCATTGTGTATACCAAATATACTGTTAAGAAAAACCAACTATTGAACATACCCCGGTATTGGTGGCATTATGTTTATAATGAAGAACCAACAATAGCATATACATATCATATATATACAATGCCATATCTGTTATTTAATTATATTCCGAATTTATTTTGTAATATATAATTAATATATAATTAATGACAATTGGATTACAATATATTGTCGATAGTTTCAGTGAAGTATTAACCTCTGGTGAAAAAGATATTATGACAGCGTTTCAGCAAAAAATAAAAACAACCATGGGTATACCTACTGACCCCCCCACTTATCGTTCTACTATACGATATCAACTTCAAAATAATAATTGGCCCGGTCATGTATTTTTTAAAAAGAATCATTTTTGGGCTGGTTGTGTATTTTTTAAAGAGAATAATTATTATATTAATTCGGTTAATTATAATATGTTGCGACAGATTGATAGAAAACAAATTGAAGATACCTTAATATTTTTAGTAAAATTATATTATAATGCTATTCTAGAACATTTCATAAAAAGTAGTAAAAAAATATTAATAATAAATATAAATGATGCTTTACTAGAAACCGATATTACACATAGTGTGATATTAACTATATTGTCTGAATTTTTGACATCTCATCGTGATTGTAACGTATATATAAAAACACAACGTCAAACATTAATTGATAAAATAAACAAGAACAAGAATAAGAGTCTGTTATTATATAAACAATCTAATATACCTGGTTATACAGTAAACTCGGTAGCCAGTACAATACCGAATGACTTATGTGATAAAGACCTAATATATGATAGTAACAATATTTTTGTTATAAAATATCAAGACATTTCATCAATTATTACTGAAATAAAAGAAGATGAAGAAGCAGAGGTGAAAGAAGCAGAGGTGAAAAAAGCAGTGGTGAAAGAAGCAGATGTGAAAAAAGCAGTGGTGGAAAAAGCAGATGGGAAAGAAGCAGTGATGGAAAAAGCAGTGGTGGAAAAAGCAGTGATGGAAAAAGCAGTGAATATAGATAATATTATTATAAAAAATATAATCGAGTTTATGAATATACATGTTAAACACGATACTAAGAAAGAGATGTTATTTGGCGTGTTTTTTAATTGGTATATACTATTTGAGTATTTACCCGACAGTGAATCAGATAAATATATGACTTATCTAAAAATTAATACAACATTAGAATCCATCAATCATTTATTTAATGAATTAAAAGAAGACGAATTTCCGAAGTCTATTAGAGATATATGTAGAGTATTATTATTGATAGATATTATACAATATATTAATGCAAATATAAATAATAAGCAGATACAATATTGTATTATTAAAGTATTGGCTATTTTAACGGGTATTAATACCAGTGTAGTTACATTAACAATACCAAATGGACTTAGTAAAAAACAAGGTAAAGGTATCACAAATGATATGGTAATGAAATTAGGACACGGTCAAGGTACTTACCAAGTTGAAATAAAAAAATTTATGGAAAGTGATGCACCCTTAACTTTTAAGTTTCATGATACACACAGTACCACAATAACATTCAATGATACAGAACATAATATCGACAATTCTATTGTCAACATATCCACTGCGTTCTCCTATATAAAAATGATAGTACCGAAGGAACAATCTGAATTGGTAGATGATTTATTGGAAAACACTATGGAATTAATCAACTCATTCACTGAATCATCATCATCCGATAAATTTACATTACCCGCGATTAAAGCCAGTGAGTTAGATAATAAGCGTGACAATAAATCCAACAATAACACAATCAAAGAAACCAATAATTATGATTTTAATTTAACATTAAACCGTATGTTTAATGATTCTTTAGAAGAAATGTTTATACAATTAATCATATGGATATCAGGTAGAGAAAGATATGACGCAACTAAAATTCAAAAGAAGCGATTCGAGGAGTCTTCTTATAAAATAGGGAGTGACGAATACAATGAATGCAATACAGTAAAATGTAAAGCAAAATATGAGAGTAAATCATTAACATATGTTAGGTGTTTATTATTAAAAGGCAAAATACCTTTTAATCTGATAAATAATGATAATACTGTATTTATAGAAATTATATATATTCTTGTATTTGACTTTGGATTACAATATAATGGTAAATACAAAAATAATGAAGAATTGAAAAATGATCTAGCTGATTCGTATAATCGTATTTTTATTAGTGGAACCCGAGATGAATTTAAAGACATTATAGATACGGTTAAAGGTGAATTTGAAACTATATTTTATTATATAAGACGTTATGAACATAATATACATGAGGATAAGATACGTAAATTCATACCCGACAAATTTAAGGGAAACCAGTCCAATAAGTTTAATACATTATATAAACGGTGTGTCAATTTAAAAGTAACATATGCAAATTTTCATAATATGGCTGAAAAAAATAAATTATTTAAAAATGGTAATATTCCCGTGTTACCAGACTATATGAACTGATGAAAATCAAAGATACTGTAAATAATATATAATATATAATTAATGACAATTAGATTACAGGATATAGTTGATGTTTATAGTGATGTATTAGCGAATGAAGAAGGTATAGTAATGGATTTTAATAATAAAATAACAGAGAAAATAAAAGAGAAAATAAAAGAGAAAATAAATAAACTAATTGGTAAATTTCCTTATATTAAAACACTACAACGAGATGGTCAATATGGTTATTGGGCAGGTAGCGTATATAGAATACCGAATATGTATGTTATTATTCCTATAAAATATCATAGTTTAAATCCCGATATTACAGAATCTGACTTTAAAGAGTTAAATCTTGCTTCTTATACAAATATACTTCAACATTTTCGTGGAAGATCCAACTATAAACATTTAGACATTATGATAAATTCTGACTTAAAAGAAACATTAGTTACATATACGGAAATACTAAAACTTTTAGATAAGTTTGTGGAATCAAATAGTGGATACACAATAAATATAATAATATTTTCACGTAATAATAAGTTAGAGAAATACATAGAAGAAAAACATCCAAATATTCAAGTAAATGCTCGAAGTATTAAAGATTCTAAAAGATGTACTGTAACTAGTCTTATTATGGACGAATTTAATAATAAATATATTTTACCTAATTCGAATTCAACAACTGCTAACAAAAACAACTATATGACTGGCTTTGGTATGAATTTTAAGTCGAATATGTCTAATGTAGAGAAAAATAGAATAATAAAAGAGTATATATCAAAGTATCTAAGACAACAATCTAATACGTTAAAGGCAAGGATTAAATCTAAATCATTGATTATATTTGATAGTAAACAATTTATCCTTGATAAGTATTGATAATTATTGATTTAATAAAATATATATTAATATATCTTAATATTAATGTCATTAACATTACAGAATATAGTTAATATTTATGACGAGGTGCTATTACATAATTCGGACGATATATTTGGTGATTTTAAGAAAAAAATAGAAAATAAATCAGTTATTAAATCCGAATCACAAGTAACAACACCGCGTGATACATTTTATTTATATACTACAGGAATTGCTAATTCGGGATTATTTAATTGTCAGGATCAGAATTTAGTAACACCTTGGAATAATAGCGTTAGGGGCAAAGTATTAGGTACAATATTCAAACGGTTTGATAAAATCATAATTAACCACTACGACCCCTTATATAGCGAGGGTGGGGAAACTAAAAAGTTGTTTTTGACTAACAACAAACAAAATGATGCTAAAACATATATTCAAAAAAACTTAATAAATGTAGATAATAAAATAAATGGTGTAACTAGTACTTTTTATGTGGATTTTTTACCTATACTTGATTTTAAGGAGTACATCTTTAAAGATCACCCGTATTTGATTTTAGATTTTGCCCGTGTATTTACCGAGTATCCTCATACTGTTAAAACAGTTATTAATATGGCCAGCGACCAATATAACTTAACTGTTTTACGAATCGGTTATTTAGGAGGTTATCATTATATGTTTGAGTTTGAATTATTTAAAATTCATAAAAATAGGATTGAGACCTATATAGATAAGATGATAGAAAGTAATATACAATACCCGTCGGATGATCCTATTGAATATATTGATAAATTATCAGGTTCTAATGCTTTAATAATATCAATTTATCAATCGTTGTTCCAACATATACAAAATAAGACAGCTAAATCATTCATTGAACTAAATGATCTTGGAAATAATATAAAGAATATAATAACTAAAAATGAAATTGGATTCATCTTTTTTGAATTATTGTGGGGTAATAAGTTAACGAACATACCACAACCTGGTATTGAAAAATTAATTATAGACAGATTACTCAAACAGCATAACAACAAGATTTGTGCATTAATTACAAAGTATACGCATGATTCGCCTAAACCGGTGTCGATACCTGATAAATATCATAAATACATTGATGCTCATAATGGAACTACTGGACATCCATCATATGAAGAAGCATTACGCGAGATACAGAACAAATGTACAAAAAGAGGTCATTGGATATGGTATATTTTTCCTCAACCACCGGATTCAAGGGCGATTAGTCCCACGAGTACAACATATTCACTTAATACAGGTGATGTTAAAGATTATCTAAATGTATCAATATTAAAAGAACATTATTTAGAAATAGTGGAACAACTGGTCGTATGTTTGACAGATAAAGGTAAAAACCTATTTGATATTTTCGATACGGATGATGTGAAAGTTATATCTAGTTTAAAATCATTCAAAAAAGGAACTACTCACAATCATGACCATACAGATATATATACGTTATGTGAAACCGCATTGACCATAATTGGTGAAGAATAAAATAATTAATAAAATAATTAATATATCACCAATAATTATATGAAACCGACATTTTTAATTATTGGGGTTCAAAAAGGTGGAACTACACCATGTAGTTTTTATCTACAACAACACCCAAGTGTTCATATGCCGAATGGAGAACCACATTTTTTTGATAATGATGATAATTATAAAAAAGGCATTCATTGGTATGAAAAGACTTGTTTCTCAACAAATAAAAAAACAGTTGGTGAAAAAACACCTATGTATATTTTTATGCATAAATCTCTCGATAGAATAAAAGAGCATTACCCGCATATTAAATTGATAATTGTTTTACGCAATCCGATAACAAGAGCATACTCACAATATAATCACATTAAGGACTTGAGCGACCCTCAAAGTAAAGATTATAATCCACGAGACAGAATGTATAATAAAGATTATCAATCACTTAATAAGATAATTAAACATGATTATAAATTAAAAGACTACCAGCAATATTCAACTGTATTACAGAGAGGTTATTATGCTGACCAAATAGAATACGTTTATAAACTTTTCCCAAAGAAAAATGTCAAGATTATTATTAATGAAGATTTATTAGAATCACCACTTAGAACTATGAATTACGTTTTTTCGTTTCTTAATATACGGAAATTATCAGAATCAGACCTGAAAATAAGCGATAGCATTCATAAAAGAGAATATACTGATATAATGAGTAAAAAAGATTTCGAATTACTTCACAAATTATACGCACCACATAATAAACGCTTTTATAAACTATTTAATAGAACAGTCCATACATGGGAACATACTACATATGATTACATTAAATATAAACAGTTGAATAATCTTTATATTGCCAAATTACATACTGGGTGGAAGTATTTTGATATATATTTGTCGGAGTTTGTTGACCGAAAAGTTAATATACTCGAAATAGGAGTGTATGAGGGTGCTTTATCTAATTGGATATTAACAAATGTTATGACAAACACCGGGTCTCGATTATATGCGGTTGATTCATTCAATAAATCAAATAAAACATCAACTAATTTCAGGAAAACATTTGAAGACAATATTAAACAGACCACGCAGAAAAATCAAGTTACTATATTAGATGGGATTCCACACGAATCACTTACTAAATTGGTTAATGATAATAAGATAACATTTGATGTAATAGTAATAGATACATCAAAAACAGTTAAGAATATGATAAGTAATGCTATACTGGCATGGAATATGTTGAATCCAAGTGGAATACTCATATTTAGTAATTATGATAATCCCGGTATGGAGATTGAAGATAAAGATAAACCACTCACTAGTATAAATTCATTCTTGGATATGTTTAAGAGAAACATATATGTTCTATATAAGAGAAAACAAATAATAATAAGAAAGAAAGACATAAGTCCACTAAATAAAGAAATAAAGTTAGATGTCGATTCATTAACTAAAGAAATAAATGAATTATATAATAAAGCAATAACAAAAGAGATATCATTTGATGTACCGGTTCATAATAATAGTTTGAAATATAATTTACATATTAACAAACTTAAATCCTCGACGAATCATATGATAAATAATACAGTAAAACAAGAATTGACTGGTGAGCAATTAGATGTAATAAACAGAAATGTAATTAATCGACCATTTATATTAATATCATCATCAATATTCGATAATGCGAAGAATAAAAGGAAGATAGTGTTATATCGGCAAAATTTCATACAGAATATAGATACTCAAAAAGATAAATATAAATATTTCCTACATCACTTTAGTATAAATTTCTGGAATACATGTATGGTTGAAAACCTGAGTATATTGAAATCTGGTTATACATCAGTTAGAGCAAATAATGTTACCTCGAATTCAAACATAACTTGTTTGAATTTTACATATTCATTTGATTTTTCTGGATTTTTCCGTGAAAAAAATATGGTAAAACTCGGACATGAATATAATAAAATATTAAATATATATAATAGAACATTTGATGCTAATATAAAATATTATGATATATCAGTTACCGGGTCTAAATTTGATAACAATACCAATTTATATATGAACGAGTATATTAAGTATCGTGATGTTTTATTTAATAACCTGAATCTGAATAATTTAGATAATATGTTTGATATTATAAAAGATATACCAAATAAGATTGATGTTATTAATCTTAGTTGGTTAAACACACGTAGTAGTACAAGAGAAAATATTGTAACGCGAAGCACTGTCCCGTCTTTCTTATATTCTATAACATTCTGTTTACTTACTCAATCTAAAAATGGAACTGCTACCATAACGCATCGTTTAATTGACAATAACGTGTCTTGTCAGTTATTATATATATTAGGAAAATATTATAAAACAATGAAAATTCATTTATTACAATGTCAATCTAAACAACATAACACATATACTATAAATGTAGGTGGATTCAAAGGAATAACAGAGAAAGAACGTAAAGAATTGACTGAATTATGTAGAGAGGTTGATGGTAAAATTAAATCAGCCGGACAACACGTAACAGTGTTTGATATGAAATTAAGAGAAGAATTAGACATGAAGAACGAACATACATTTAATAGTATCGATTTATTTTTACTGAAAGTTTTAGATAATGATATAGACAAATTAAAAGAGAGATTAAAAGAAATAAATAAAATGCGACAAAAATATTCAGACCAGGAATATAATTTACTGGCACGAATTGAAAATATTTTCGATGAAATTAAAAACAATAAACAGGTGAGATATCATATTGAGGATCTAATATTCAATAAACAGATTGAATATGTCCTTAATTGGGTTGACATATTAAGCAAACAAATGAATATTCAATATTCACAGGATAAAGAGCATCATATTCTATTTAAGAATTTGTAAATGAGATTCGATGTATAGTATAAATCAATTTATTATATCTTATAATTGTAAATATGAAAATTAAATATAAATATCCAGATTGTAATCTAATAGTAAGTAATATTAAAATTAAAAAGAAAATAATTCACCATGGTCCTGATTATCCAATTAAATTATTTATTATAGAAATAAATAATAAATTATATGTTTTAAAAATAAAAGATAAAAAATATATTATGTGGAATAAAGATAAATTACATAATAATAAAAAATTTATAAATATTTATAAATATACTATTGAAAATTTAGATAAATCATTGCTTAAATATTTATACAAAATATTTTATACTTTTCAAACAAATAATAAATTTTTCCATATTATGGAAAAATATGATTATGATTTAGATTATGATTTTTTTGAAAAAAACCATTCTAAAAATGTTTTAAAAAATTTATTAGTAAAAATACAGATTATATTATTTTATCTAAATAATAAATTACTTATATATCATAATGATATTGTTAATGGAAATAAATATCATATAAGAAATATAATGTATAATAAGAGAAAAATAAAACATAAAAAAATTGTAAAATATAAATTACTAAATAATTTATCTGTAGATATATATGACGATGTTGTTGAACCAATCATGATTGATTTAGATAATGCGAGTAAAAATACTCCTTACTTTAAGAGGACTAATCATTTTAATGAAGTATTTGATAATAAAATAAATTATATGTCAGAAGTGATAATATTTACATATTATTATCTTATTATGATAAAAAATAATAAAATAGTAAGTGCAAAAATAAGATTCAATAATAGAATTTTTCTTCAAAAAAAAATAATTAAACTATATAATTTATTAAAAAAATATAAATATCCTATTAATATTGACGCATATTTTATTAAAATGATTAATCAAAAGTATTTTGATGAATGGAATAAAAAATGATTAATCAAAATACTTTTGATGAATGGAATAAAAAATACAATACATTATATATGCGTCTAATCAAACTTCTATAAACCGTCTTCTTAATTCAACTTGTAACCCTTCTTTTATTCCGAGTGTTATACTAGATGTTAATGTGATATCAGACGGAATTAATTTAATATCATACTCCTGTAATATAGTGCATATTATAATTCCAATTTCAATATATGCCATATCTTTACCTAAACACATTCTAAACCCAGCATTGAAAATTGGTAATTTATACATTGACGGTATCGCATCTAACCATCTTTCTGGTTTTATTTTGTCTGGTTCTTCAAATATTAATGCCGAATTACCTATATGTAATGGTGAATATATTATTCGGTCGCCTTTTTTAATGGGGAAATCAGACGGGAGTGTATCATCATTTACCGCGATTTTGGTATCTGTCGGAATAGGTGGGTATTTTCGTAATACCTCAGTTATAAACGCAGTTAGATATTTCATACTTTTTATTTTTTCATATGTTATTTCTTTATTAGCAAGTTCGTCTAATATTCGATTTTTAATGTCTAGTCTTTGTCCTAAAACTAGAAAACAAAAGGTTAAAGCACTCGCCGAAGTATCTCTCCCTGCTAATAAGAAATTAGTCACAATGTCTCGTAATTGTTTATCTGATGTTATACCCGAACTTATGAAATGGTCTATAATTGATGTTTTTATATCTTCTGGTGATGTTTTC
>TARA_B110000971_G_scaffold37376_1_pt1 | contig 13033 bp, 9 predicted proteins | sample TARA_B110000971 | Tara Oceans TARA_B110000971 (sample SAMEA4397842) | marine metagenome | biome: Polar Biome; feature: [SRF] surface water layer (ENVO:00010504); material: water (ENVO:00002006), including particulate matter (ENVO:01000060) such as... | depth 5 m | reverse complement strand
GGGAAAATAAAATTCAAAACTATCATGCCAAAGAAAGGAAAGTTATAATCTTCGATTCTTGTAATAAAGTAAGTAACTTCTTCTGGGATATTTGCATACCAGATTAGCATAAATTGAGAAAACCATAAGTAAGTCCAAAACACACTAACACCAAACATGAATTTTCCTAAATCATGAATATGATTATGATTTACCTTTTCTAAATAACCTTTTGATTTTAGATAAATCGTAATTAATGCAATAGTAGTAATTCCTGAAACAAACATACTTGCAAAAACGTACCATCCAAACAATGTACTAAACCAATGAGGATCAACTGACATAATCCAATCCCATGACATCATAGATTCTGTAACTATAAAAAATGCTAAAAACCCAGCAGACCACTTGAAATTTTTTGTATGATTAGATATATCTGAAGAATTGTCTTGAGCTATAGAATATTTTCTAGAAATATATCTATAGAAATTCCAACCTGCAATATAAAAAATAGCTCTAGCAATTAAAAAAGGTGAATTTAAATATCCTACTTTTCCTTGAATTATCTTATCATGAGCAACAACTTCAGGGTCCATCCAAACAAAAAGATGATTCAAGTGTAATGAAGATAAAATTAATATTACTAATATGATTAGTGTACCAGGAAGCAAATACGCTGTTATTCCTTCCATCACTCTAAATAACAAAGGAGACCAACCTGCTTGTGACGCCCTTTGAATTGCATAAAAAGCCAAAGTACCTAATGATAAAAACATAAAAAACAATGCGGCTACATATAAAGCAGACCAGGGACGATTTTGTAAATAATGCAGTAGGTGTTCATCGTGAGAAGATGAATGAGCACCCTCTTCATTATGAGCACCTGAAGAACTGTGTGAATCATCAATTGCATGTGTTTCTTCAGAGATTTGGGATTCAACTTTTTGATGGTCATCAGAATGTGAATCTGCAACCATTTCTTTAGCTTGTTCAATAGTTTTGGGCGCAGAATAAAAACTAAAACCTAAACCAAGGGCACCGATTACCATTAAGGTAAGTGAAAAGATTTTTATATTTTTAGAAACCTTGTACATTAATTTATTTTATTAATTTTTCTCTTAAACTTATTACATACTGCGAAATCTGCCATCTCTCTTTAGCATTTACTTGACTAGCATGGGACCCCATAAGGTTCTTACCATACATTAAAACATGATAAATACTTCCCTCGCTAATATCTCTATCAGCGTAACTTGGAATACCTAAAAACTTTTCATTTTTCATTAATATTCCTTGACCATCTCCTTTTGAACCGTGACAAACTGCACAATAAATATTATACAACTCTTTACCTTTTGAGATATTCTCGTCATTAACTTCTAAAGGAGATAACAAATTAATTTTTGCTAATTCATAACCTTCATTAGTATCTAAATATTCATAAGGAACCCACCCTCTTGGAATAGTTCCTTCGACTGGTATTTGAGCTTCAATTCCATTAGCAAAAGCATCTGATTCTTCGTAAGTACTGTAACCTACAGACTCATACATGTTAGGAAAATACTGATAGTTAGGTTTTGATTTATCAAAACATGACACAGTCAAAATACTAAACAATATCATCACGCTAAAAAAAGTATATTTTTTCATTAGTTAGATTCTTTATTATCAATTATTTTAACTTCAAGTACATCAGTTTTTTTGACTGCAGCTTTTAAAGCCTTTCCATCTCCATTAAATTTAATCTCTATTAAAAATTTGTCATCAGTCGTGGAAGGCATTGGGTTTTCTGCTTCTTTGAAAGGCCATAATTTACTTCTTAAATAAAAAGTTATAACCATTAAATGGGCAGCAAAAAATACTGTAAGTTCAAACATAATTGGCACAAAAGAAGGTAAGTTTTCAATAAATGAAAAACTTGGTTTTCCTCCAATATTTTGAGGCCAATCGACTATCATAATATAGTTCATCATGAAGATTGCAAAACAAAATCCAATACATCCATAAATAAATGATAAAATAGCTAATCTAGTTGGCTTTAAACCTAAAGCTTTATCTAGTCCATGAACTGGAAAAGGTGTATAAACCTCATCAATTGAAAAATTTGATGATCTCAAATCTTTGACAGCATCCATTAACTTATCATCATCATCGTATACGGCATGTAATATTTTATCAGCCATTATTTTTTATCTCTATTTTTTTTATAATTATCGCCTGAAGTTTTTAATATTGTCTTCACTTCTGCTTGAGCTATCACAGGAAACGTTCTTGAGTATAATAAAAATAATACAAAAAAGAATCCAATAGTACCTACAAATATCCCCACATCTACAAACGTAGGAGAAAACATCGTCCAAGAGGAGGGTAGGTAATCTCTGTGTAAAGAAGTGACAATAATAACAAATCTTTCAAACCACATGCCAATATTCACAACGATGGATATAAAAAATGAAAAAAGAATACTAGTTCTTAATTTCTTTATCCACATCAATTGTGGCGAAAAGACATTACACGTCATCATAGCCCAATAAGCCCACCAATATGGACCTGTTGCCCTATTTAAAAAAGCGTATTGTTCGTATTCAACCCCTGAGTACCAAGCGATGAAAAGTTCAGTTATATATGCTGTACCAACAATAGATCCAGTAATCATGATAACTATATTCATCAATTCAATATGTTGAACCGTTATATAATTCTCTAAATTTGAAACCTTCCTCATTATTATTAGTAATGTATTTACCATTGCGAATCCGGAAAAAATAGCTCCAGCGACAAAATATGGTGGAAAAATAGTTGTATGCCAACCAGGAATAACAGATGTAGCAAAATCAAAAGACACAATAGTGTGAACTGATAAAACTAAAGGAGTTGCTAAACCAGCTAATACCAAAGAAACTTCCTCAAACCTTTGCCAGTCTTTAGCTCTACCTGTCCATCCAAAACTTACTAAACTGTATATTTTTTTCTGAAAAGGCTTTACAGCTCTGTCTCTTATCATGGCAAAATCAGGTAATAAACCTGTCCACCAAAACACTAAAGAAACTGATAAATATGTAGATATCGCAAAAACGTCCCATAATAATGGAGAATTAAAGTTAACCCATAAAGATCCATATGCATTAGGAATTGGCAATACCCAATATGCTAACCAAGGACGACCCATGTGAATAATTGGAAACAAACCTGCTTGAATAACGGAAAATATTGTCATTGCCTCAGCAGATCTATTAATTGCCATTCTCCATTTTTGTCTAAACAATAGAAGTACTGCTGAAATAAGAGTTCCTGCATGGCCAATACCAATCCACCATACAAAGTTTGTAATATCCCACGCCCATCCAACAGTTTTGTTTAACCCCCACACACCAATTCCTGTTGAAATAGTATAAATCATACACCCTACTCCCCACAAAAAGGCAGCTAATGCAATAGAAAATACTATCCACCATTGTTTATTGGCTTTCCCTTCAATGGCAGCGGCAATATCATTTGAAACATCATGATATGACTTGTTGCCAGTTACTAAAGGTTTTCTAATGGGCGCTTCGTAATGAGATGACATATATATTTATCTTTTTACGTATTTCTAACTTTAACTTGATACACTACATTCGGCTTTGTTCCTACACTTTCTAAGAGATGATACATTCTATCATCTTCTTTTAATTCTAACACCTTACTATCTTCATCGTTAATATCTCCAAAAACAATTGCGCCAGTTTCACATGCTGACGAACATGCAGTTTGAAATTCACCATCCTTAATTTCTCTTCGTTCAAGCTTAGCGTCTAGTATAGTTTTTTGTGTTTTTTGAATACACATTGAACATTTCTCCATAACTCCTCTTGATCTAACAACAACATCAGGATTTAATACCATTTTTCCTAAATCATCATTCATATTGAAATCAAACTCATTGTTATTATTATACAAGAACCAATTAAATCTTCTTACTTTATAAGGACAGTTGTTTGCACAATATCTTGTTCCTACACATCTATTGTAAGCCATATGATTTTGACCTTGTCTTCCATGAGAAGTTGCAGCAACTGGGCAAACTGTTTCACATGGTGCGTGATTACAATGTTGACACATAACAGGCTGAAAAGCAACTTGAGGATTTTCAGATGGATTTTCCATTTCACCAAAAACTGATAGAGAATCACTTAAACCACTAATATTGTCTTTTGTAGTATTATCACCAGAGAATGTTTCAGCTGAAGAGTAGTATCTATCTATTCTTAACCAATGCATGTCTCTTGATTTCCTGACTTCTGTTTTACCAACAACTGGAACATTGTTCTCAGCATGACATGAAATTACACATGCTCCACATCCAGTACATCCATTTAAGTCAATTGACAAATTAAAATGATGTCCAACTGATCTATCAAATTCATCCCAGATATCAACATCAGGAGATGTAACAAGTGTTTCAATATGATTTAAAGAAACGCTAGGAACATAATTCCATTCAGAAGATTTTTTTGTGTTAAAAATTTCAAGAGTAGTTTCCTTAATAATATCTCCACGTCCCATCAGAGTATTATGAAGTTGAACACAAGCAAATTCATGTGTTTCATTTACAGATTCTATAGTAACGTTTTGAACATTTGTAAAGTTATTATAAAGATCAAAAGCATTAACTCCTGTTTGTAATTCTTTTTTAACTCCGCTAGTTCTACCGTATCCAAGAGATAAACCTACAGAGCCTTTAGCTTGGCCAGGTTGAATAATAACAGGGACTTTTAGTGACTTGCCACTAATAGATATTTTAGCAAAATTACTATTTAATGCTCCGTTAGAGTCGTTAATATTTTTTAGACCTAAGTTTTGTGCATCAGACTTAGAAACAGTCATATAATTATCCCAGGAAACTCTAGTAATTGGATCTGGCATTTCTTGAAGCCAAGGATTATTAGCTTGCTGACCATTACCCATTGATGTTTTAGAATATAAGGTCAATTCGAAATCATCAAAAACTGTAGATTTCAAACCATTGACAAACTCATTGACATTTGGAAAAGTATAAGGAAAGCTTAGTTTTTTTGAATTAGAATTTTGATAAAAAACTCCGTCATGTAAAGCCTGATTCCAAGACAATCCATTTAAAACGTTTTTATTCCAATTTGACTTTAACTCGTCGTAGAATGAATTTGAGGATCCTGACCAGTTCAGTAATACATCTTGAAATTGAGCAGTATCAAATAATGGTTTGATAGTTGGTTGTACCAAGCTATAATTACCAGATTTAATTTCAACATCGCCCCAGGATTCTAAATAATGAGGAGTTGCTGCTACCCATTTTGAAAGTTTGGCAGTTTCAGTATTATTCATTGAGAATGAAACTGATAAATCAAGAGATTTTAATGATTCATTAAATTGTTCGCTATTTGGAAAAGTATATGATGGATTTACACCAACCATAATCAATCCATCAATATTATTGTTTGAAAGTTCTTTAACAAGCTTAGACACCTTTTTATCATCACCTAAACTAGTGTAATTAAGTTTTTGAACATTTATTACATTACTTTTTATTAGATGATTAATTTTTAATGCAATAAGCTGAGCACCAACATCATCAATACCTGTGATAAACACTCCTTTTCCGTTAGATTTTAATAAACTATTTGAAATAGATTTTAATTTTTTATCAAGATCGACATCTAATGAAACTCCACTATTTTCTCCTGAAATATAGTCGTAAATCTTAAGTAAAGCCTTATTTTGTAATGAAGGTTTTAGAGGAATTCTGTTGTCAGCATTTGCGCCAGAAAGTGACATGTTAGCTTCGAGTTGAAAATGCTTAGACATTTTTCCGTTTTTAGGAACTCTTGTTTTAGCATAACCTTTGGAAAATCCTCCACCTTGCCAGTCACCAAGAAAATCTGCAGAAAGAGAAACTATAACATTTGCATTTTCAAAGTTATAAGTAGGTAAAGCTCTAACTCCATAACTAATTTCAAAAGCATCTAATGCTTTTGAGTTTGATATAGCATCATAAACTATATGCTCAACGTTAGGATACTTTTTTAAAAACTTTTTAATTATTAATTCATTAGTAGGACTAGCAAAAGTTTGCGTCAATAACACAACTTTTTTATTTGATTCCTTCATTGAATCAAGCTGACCTTTCACATTATCATTAAACTGATCCCATGAGACATCTTGGTCATCGATTGTTGGGCCTTGAATCCTTGAACTATCATACATCGAAAGAACAGACGCCTGAACCCTTGCATTAGGAGAATTGTCTTTTGATTGATTATTTATTTCTATTTTGATTGGTCTACCTTCTCTAGTTTTAACTAAAACATTTGCAAAGTCAAAACCATCAGAAATAGATGTAGCATAAAAATTAGAAATCCCAGGCCTTATTTGTTCAGGTTGAACTACATAGGGAATAGATTTGTTGACAGGACCTTCACAACTAGCTAGTGTTGCAGCAGCTGTACTAAATCCTAAATATTTTAAAAAATCTCTTCGGCTAGCGTTAGAATTTTCTAAACTATTTTCATCGGCTAATAGATTACCAACTGGCAAGTCTTCAACAAACTCATTGTTTGCAAGTTTATCAATTAATTTGCTGTCAGAAGATAATTCTAATTCACTTTTCCAATATTTTTTATGGTTTCCCATTTCTTAATAATACTTATTTAATAATGACACTTACCGCACTCTAGACCACCCATTTGAGCGATAGACAATTCTTCTACACCATATTTTTTAGACAATTCTTCATGTATTTTTGTATAATACTCATTGTCCTTTACTTTTATATTTGAATCACGATGACAATTAATACACCATCCCATTGTTAAAGGTGAGTATTGATATAATATTTCCATTTCTTCAACTGGACCATGACATTTTTGACAATCAATTCCAGCAACAGAAACGTGTTGAGCATGATTGAAGTAGACGAAATCAGGTAAATTATGAATTCTTACCCATTTAACAGGTTCGGTATCTCCAGTGTATGATTGAGTTTCTTCATCCCAACCAACAGCTTTGTATAATTTTTTGATTTCATTAGTATAAAAATCTTTAGTATAACCTTTTTCAAGATCCTCTTCACCATTGTAATCAGCTATATTTTCATGACAATTCATACAAACATTTAGCGAAGGTATTCCTGAGTGTTTAGAGATTCTAGCAGATGAATGACAATATTGACACTCAATCTGATTTTCACCCGCATGAATTTTATGTGAATAATGTATTGGTTGAATTGGCATATAACCTTGATCAACACCAATTTGCATCATGTAGCCATATGCAAAGTATGCACTAGACAATAATAATAGTATAACTGAAACAAATATTAAAAATTGATTTTTTACAAATGCTTTCCATATGGAAAACTTAGAACCTGATTCATTTTCAAATTCTATACCATTTTTTTCAGCTATACTTCTTAAGGTCTTAGTAACTAAAAACAACATAGCGATTAGAACTAATAAAACCACTGTAAGTAAAACCAAAACAATATCATTTGCTAAAGAAGATTCGTCACTAGAACTTGTTGATTGAGTGCCGGTGTTTGCAGGAACAACAGGTTCAGGAACGTAATCAGTATATGCTAAAATATTATCAATATCCTCATTAGAAAGTTGAGGGAAAGCATTCATAGCTACTTTATTGTATTCTTCATAAATGGCAACAGCTTGATCGTCTCCAGACTTAATTAAAGCTGCACTGTTTTTAATCCATGAATAAAGCCACTCCTTTTCATATTTAGCAGAAACGCCTTTTAAAGCAGGGCCAACTAAATTTCTGTTCAGCTTGTGACATGATGCGCAATTAGCATTGAAAAGAGACTTTCCCTTAGCAATATCTATTTCTTGAGCAGAAATATTTAATGAAAAAGAAAAAAGAAAAAGTACAGTTAAAGCCTGTGAAACAGATACTTGTCTAAAGAGTTTCAAAATTACCTTCAATAAAGATGTTTTTACTACGAACGACAATGTTAAAATTGTATCAAAATTAGAGGGCAAAAATACAACACAGGAACGATAATAAAAACCTAACTTAAATGTAATTTTTAATTTATAATCATTCTAAATAAAGTGAATAAAAAAAAGGATTAATATTAAAAAACTATTTGTTAAAAAACTATATTTGTAATGATGTATAAATCAGTCTTTTCGGTACTTTTATTGACATTAATTTCATTTAAATCATTTTCTCAAAAAGATTCTATTACAATAAATCAAGACCCTAAACTTTTGAAGGTTTTGGAGCTAAAAAAAATTGTTAATCAAGAAGCTTTCACGTCTGGTCAATATACAATTCAAGTTTTTAGCGGAAATTTTAAGGAATATAAAATATTAATGGATAAGCTAACAGGTGAAGAAAAATATAAAGAAATATTTTACAGTTTTGAAACCCCCTATTACAAAATAAGGATAGGCAAATATGTGTCTAAAATTTTAGCTATTAAAGAACTGATGAAAATTAAAAAAGAATTTTCTTCAGCATTTATTTTACAGCCTTAACTTCTATTTAAGTTTCTTTTTTATTTCAACCTGAGAATAAGCTTCAATCACATCACCTATTCTAATATCGTTATAGTTTTTGACCTGAAGTCCGCAATCATATCCTTTAGCAACTTCTTTCGCATCATCTTTAAATCTTTTTAATGATGATAAGACTCCTGAGCTAACTACAACTCCTTCCCTAATAATTCTTATACTTGAATTTCTGAAAATCTTTCCGCTGGTAACCATACAACCTGCAATAGTACCAACCTTAGATATTTTGAAGGTTTCTCTAATTTCAGCATTACCAGAAATCTCTTCTTTAAATTTGGGAGCCAACATGCCCTCCATAGCATCTTTTAAATCGTTTATTGCATCATAAATAATTGAATAATTTCTAATATCTATTTCTTCTTTATCTGCAATTTGCCTAGCATTTCCAGTTGGTCTTACATTAAATCCTATAATTATTGCATCAGAAGCAGAAGCCAACAGAACGTCAGATTCTGTTATAGCACCTACAGCTTTATGAATTATATTTATAAGTATTTCGTCAGTTGATAATTTTTGAAAAGAATCAGTCAATGCTTCAACAGATCCGTCAACATCACCTTTTAAAATAATATTTAATTCTTTGAAGTCACCAATAGCAATTCTTCTTCCGATTTCATCAAGTGTAATATGTTTTTGAGTTCTGACAGATTGCTCTCTTACTAGTTGAGTTCTTTTAACGGCAATTTGTTTTGCTTCCTTTTCATCATCAAATACATTAAACTTATCTCCAGCTTGTGGAGCGCCATCAAGACCTAATATTGATACTGGGGTTGATGGTCCGGCTTCAATTATCGGGTTACCTCTTTCATCTTGCATTGCCTTAACTTTTCCAGAATGTTGACCAGCTAATAAATAATCTCCAATTTTTAAAGTACCAGACTGTACTAAAATTGTAGATATATAACCTTTACCCTTATCTAGATATGCTTCAACTACTGAACCAATAGCAGCTTTATTTGGATTTGCTTTTAATTCTAAGAACTCTGCTTCAAGCAATACTTTTTCAAGTAATTCATCAACTCCTGTTCCTTTAAGAGCAGATACATCATGAGATTGTATTTTTCCACCCCATTCTTCGATAAGCAAATTCATTCCAGAAAGCTTTTCTTTAATTTTATCAGGATTTGAATTTGGTCTATCAATTTTATTTATTGCAAAAATAATTGGGACACCAGCAGCTTGAGCATGACTTATTGCTTCTTTAGTTTGAGGCATTACATCATCATCAGCAGCGATTACTATAATAACCAAGTCAGTAATTTGAGTTCCACGGGCCCTCATCGCAGTAAATGCTTCGTGACCAGGGGTGTCTAAAAAGGTTATATTTTGTCCATCTTTCAAAACAACGCTATAGGCACCTATATGCTGAGTAATTCCTCCAGATTCACCAGCAATTACATTTTCTTCTCTAATATAATCCAGTAACGAAGTTTTTCCATGATCAACATGCCCCATTACAGTAACAATTGGTGCTCTTGGAAGTAAATCCTCAGGACTATCTTCAACCTCTTTAATAGAATCTTCAATATCTGCAGTAACAAACTCAACTTCGTATCCAAATTCGTCAGCAACAATAGTCAAAGTCTCAGCATCAAGCCTTTGATTCATGGTAACCATAATTCCTAAAGACATACATGTGGAAATAATCTCAGTTGAAGTTATTTCCATCATAGTAGCAACCTCCCCAACAGTAATAAACTCTGTGACTTTTATAGTCTTTTTTTCAGCTTCATTTTGAGCTAATTCTTCATCAGATTTTAATTTATGTGAATCTCTTTTGCCTTTTCTGTATTTAGCACCTTTCGAAGATGATCTTCCTTGTAATTTTTCTAAAGTTTCTCGTATTTGCTTTTGAACGTCAACCTCAGAGGGCTCACTTGCAACAGGCTTAGATCTTCCTCCGGGCTTATTAAAAGTTCTTTTATTGCTACTAGAGACAGTAGGTTTTACAGGATCTTTAGAAATTCTAATTCTCTTTCTTTTAGAAACTGAACTATGCTTTGAAGCAGCTGACTTAGGCTTATCAAATTTGCCTAAATCAATTTTATCACCAACAGTTTTTAAACCACTTAATTTAGTGTACTTAGTTTTAATACTGGAATTATCTTTAACTTCTTCAACTTGGGATTCAGATTTTATTTTTTCGACTGTTAAGACAGGCTTTATAACATTTTTTTCAGCATTAGACTCAACTTTAGGTTCAGTCTTAGGTTCTAGTTCTAATTCAACTTTAGGTTCAGTCTTAGGTTCAATCTTAGGTTCAGTCTTAGGTTTAGCTTTAGGCTTATTGAACTTGTCTAAATCTATTTTCCCTAAATGAACAGGTTTTTTAATTTCTGCTCTTTCAATAAAGGAATTTCTTTTCTTTTCTTTTTCTTCTAATTCTTTTTCGAGCTTAATCCTTAGCTCCTCTTTTTCTTTTCTTTTTTCTTCACTTAAATCATGAGATTCGACTTTACTTGATTTATCAGAACTAAATTCGTTTAAGAATAAAGTATACTGATCAGGTGAAATTTTAGTAGTTGGTCTGGCATCAATATCATGCCCATTAGAAGCAAGAAACTCAACTGCTCTATCAAGAGAAATGTTAAATTCTCTTAAAATTTTATTTAATCTTTTTAGTTTTAGCTCAGCCATAAATAAATTTGTTATCCAGAAAATTCTGCTTTTAATACATTTCTAACCGCTAAAATAGTTTCCTCTTCTAAATCAGTTCTTTTAATTAAATCTTCAATATCTTGTTCCAAAACACTTTTAGCAGTGTCTAAACCTGCTTTTTTAAACTCTTCAAGAACCCAGCCTTCGATTTCGTCAGAGAATTCAGTCAATTCAACATCTTCTTCAGCTCCATCTCTATAAACATCGATTTCATATCCTGTTAATTGACCTGCTAATCTAATATTATGACCACCTCTTCCAATAGCTTTCGAAACCTGATCAGGTTCCATGAAGGCTTCTACAGTTTTTTTCTCTTCATTTATTTTTAATGAAGATATTTTAGCGGGACTTAATGCTCTTGTAATTAGTAATTGAGTATTGTTTGTGAAATTAATAACATCAATATTTTCATTTCCAAGTTCTCTTACAATTCCATGAATTCTAGATCCTTTCATTCCAACACAAGCTCCAACTGGATCAATTCTATCATCATATGAATCAACAGCTACTTTGGCTTTTTCACCAGGAATTCTAACAACTTTTTTTACTGATATTAAACCATCAAAAACCTCAGGAATATCTTGTTCAAAAAGTTTTTCTAAAAACTTTGGAGAAGTTCTTGAAAAAATAATAGAAGGTTTATTCCCTTTCAATTCAACAGACTCAATAACTCCTCTAACAGAATCTCCTTTTCTATAAAAATCAGATGGTATTTGACGATCTTTAGGCATGATTAGCTCGTTTCCATCATCATCGAGCAATATGACAACATTATGTCTAATATGATGAACTTCTGCAGTATATATTTCGCCTATTAAATCAATAAATTGTTTGTAAACAATTCCATTATCGTGTTCATGAACTCTAGACACCAAATTCTGTCTTAAAGAAAGAACTGTTCTTCTTCCAAGATCAACTAGTTTAACTTCCTCAGAAACATCTTCACCAACTTCAAAATCAGGTTCAATTTTTCTTGCTTCAGTAATTGAAATTTCTTGGTTTTCGTCTTCAACTGCTCCATCTTCAACAACAACTCTATTTCTCCAAATCTCTAAATCTCCTTTGTCTGGATTAATAATTATATCAAAGTTATCGTCATCGCCGTATTTTCTTTTTAAAGTGTTTCTAAAAACCTCTTCTAATATTGACATTAACGTAACTCTGTCTATAAATTTTTCGTCTTTGAATTCTGAAAACGATTCTATTAAAGATAAATTTTCCATGCTTATATTTTATTAAATTCTACTACTAACTTTGCTTTTTTAATTTCATCAAAAGCAATTAATTTATTTTTTTTCACAGTCACTTTGCCTTTTCCTACAGGCTTTGGCTCACGAGCTGTCCATTCAAGTGTAATATCTTCTTCACTTACTTTAATTAAGTTCCCTTTAATATCATCACCCTCTTTTAATGTTACATTCAACTTTCTTTTCAAATTTTTTAAAAATTGTCTATATGTTATTAACGGAGACAAAAGTCCAGCAGAACTAACATTTAAACTAAAATCATCTAATTCAGTGTCAAAATGTTTTTTTATAAATTTTGATAATAAAACGCAATCACTAACCTTAACACCGTTATCACCATCAATTTTTATATCAATTTTAAAAGAATCTACATCTAAATCTACTAAAAAAAGGTGTTTATTATTTTCAAAAAATTCAATAAATATTTTTTCTAATATTTCTTTCAAATCAAATATATTTAATAAAGAAGGGGACATTGTCCCCTTCAATTTTTCAATAATGCAGTGCAAATATACTAAATTCTACAAAACAAAGAATTTAATTAAACACCATTAATTAAAGTTGGCCTACTAGGGCTCGAACCTAGACTCTCCTGGACCAAAACCA
>TARA_B110000971_G_scaffold211012_1_pt1 | contig 13048 bp, 14 predicted proteins | sample TARA_B110000971 | Tara Oceans TARA_B110000971 (sample SAMEA4397842) | marine metagenome | biome: Polar Biome; feature: [SRF] surface water layer (ENVO:00010504); material: water (ENVO:00002006), including particulate matter (ENVO:01000060) such as... | depth 5 m | reverse complement strand
TCTTACATCCCCCAAAAAATACCTCATACAACTATATTTTGTTTCAGGAAATATAGTTTGCATTTCAAACTGTTTGAATTCATCTCTACTAAATATAATCAATTTATTGATGTTTTTATATTTTTTTAAAATAGTAGATGTTAGTGCTTGACCTAAGGAGCCTGTGCCACCGGTTATTAAAATTGTTTTATTATTTAACACATTATATTTATAGAATAAAAAATATTATTTAATAGTTATATTTTAATAAATTAATATTATTTTTTTTATTTTAAATGTTTCCATCGTCTTGGATCTTTTAGATAATTATCTTTATAATTAGGATAACTAGTAATTTTAACCTTCTTAGTGTTCAATATTTGAAGAATTTGTTCAGAATTTTGAAACCCAATTATGTATTTATCAATGTACCTTTGACTGTCTATAAAATTAATCGCTGTTTCTAAACGGCTAAATTTTGACTCCTTATGCCACAAATCTAAATAATTTGAAAAATTCTTAAATTTTTTAATTTTTATATTTTTCTTTATGAGAATTCCTTGTTGAAATATAGACCTTGCATGTATCTCTATATTTTTTTTTTTTAATAAACTTAACAAATTTTCATTTAAGAAACTCTGATTTATATAATTAATTGGTAATTGAACAACATCTATATTGAATAATGATATAGTTTTGATCAGTTTTTTAGGACAATAAAAAGAAACACCAAGTTTATTAAATAATTTTTTTTTTTGAAGTTTTTTTAATATTTTATAAACATATTTTGAATTTTTATTTAAAAGTTGATTTTCATCATGCAGCAGAATTGCATAGAAATTTTTTACTTTTAATTTCTTCAATGAATCATGAATTAAATCTTTGATATAATTTGTTATCTTTTTTTCATCTTGTAAATAAATTTTAGGAATTTTTGTGATAATATTAAAATTTTTTTTTTTATATTCACCAATTAATCTTTCAGAATCTCCATACCCTTTTGCTGTATCTATAAAATTCAAATTGTTATCCTCACATGTTTTAATAACTTTTTTAATTTCATCAGTTTTTATTTTTTTAAAATTATTAACTACTCCATATTCTAATGAAAAATTTGCAGTACCTATGATTATTTTTTTTTTATTTATTGTTTTGTTGATATTCATATAAAAATTCTGCTAATTTAAAGTCTTCAATATCGTCTATGTCTATTGCGCGAGATCGTGGGAGTTCATAACCAATATAACTTGTGTCAAAATCTATTTTTTTTTTTTTTGAAAAAAAATATTGGAATTCCTACAAAATTACCAGTGTCATGATATTTCTTTGTTATATCTTGAGATCTTTTTTTATAAAAATCTTTTCTTAATGGAGATAGTTTATTTTTTTTTTTATAAAATGCCCACTCTATTGGTGCAGGATAACTGCATACTGAAATTACAATTTTTTTTTTATTTTTTTTTAATATTTTTGCTGCTTTTAATAAATCTTTAAAATTAACTAAGGGAGAACATGGAGTCATTGACCACACTTCATCAAAAAAAATGTTTAACTTTTCATATTTTTTAATTACAAAATTTAACACGTCTATAGTTGGAGTTTTATCACCTGCTAAACTTTTGGGTCTTAAAAAATCTGTTTTAAAACCATAATTTTCAACTATTGAACTAATTTTTTTTGAATCAGTTGAAACATGTATTTTTGAGAATAGGCCACTTTTTTTTCCTTCTGTTAAAGGATGATAAATTATTGGTTTACCTGCAAACAACTTTATATTTTTATTTTTTATTCTTTTTGATCCTGATCTAGCTGGTAAAATTAATAGTCTTTTTATCATTTATTTTTTTCTAAAATAAAATTTTCTTTAAGAATTTTTTTTGTTTTTAATCCTTCATTAAACAATAAGTCAATTATTGAAAGTTTTTTTATAAATTTACCATGCATTTGTTTGTATTCTTTATCTAAATAATCATAAAAAAATAATTCTGTTCCTGATTTTTCAAAAAAAATATCCTTATTCAAATAGTTTTTTGCACCACTGGTAGATATATACATTTTAGTTTTTTTTTTTTTGCAGATTTCTGCAATTAAAGTTGCTTTTGAAGAGTCTATACTCAGCTCTGAAGATAATGAAAAATTTGTATTAATATCAATTTTTTCACATATGAATTTAATTAACGAAATGTTTAAACTTATAAGTTTTTCATGTTTCATCAAAAAAATATCAAAAAAATCCTTAGAAAACTCATCAAAGTAGTCGGACTTTGAATAATTTTGCTCAATAGTTTTGAACATTTTTGGCAAAAAATTTTCAGAATAATTAATTTTTACTTCATGAATTTTCTGATGAAATAAATTTTTAGAATAAACTGGTATCGTTATATTTTGAGTTCCTGAAGGCCCTTTAATGTTATTTCTTTGTTGCCATGATCTTTTATCAAATTGAACATCGTCTAAAAATATAAATTCGTCAACTCTGTCAATTAATGCTATATATCCAGCCCAAGGTAAAAAAGCTGGTTGACTGACTCCAATAATCATTTAATTAAATTCTTTTGATACTGCTAATCCAAATCCATTTTTTCCATATGAGTTTCCATTAAAAAACATATAATATTTCTTTTTATGTAATATAACATTTGGATAAGCTACCATCTTTGAGTCCCAACCTGATTTAGACTTTGATAATCCTGCGTTATTATCATTTCTTTTCCATTTTATCCCATCATTGCTTGTTGCATACCCAATATTGTATGTTCCAACCTTATTTTCTTTGCAATACCACATATAAAAAATTTTATTTTTATAAATTACTGTAGGTCTTGCGACCGCTCTTTCATTTTTTTTTAGTTTTATACAGACTGTACCTGTTTGAATCCAATCCAATCCATTAAATGATGTTGCGTATTTGATGTTATAAATAGGATAATCGGGATTCTTCCATTCTTCACATGAGACATACCACAACATCCATTTATTTTTAATTCTCAAAACATAAGGAGCTGTCATAATTTGATATGGTTCATTATCTGTATTTTTAAATATTGATGCTTTAGAGTATCTTAAAAATGATTTTCCATTATCATTTGAAATTGCAAGGCCTCCCATTAATGAATATCTTGTCGTAGATCTAGGTTTCCAACCAACATAGTATAATAAAATTTTTTTTTTAACTCTAATAACTGATGATGGTGTAACGCCATTATCATCAAAGCAACCTAAATTACCTGGACTTAACACTGGTTTTTTTGCGTGTCCTAAAATTTTAACTTTTTCTTTTATTTCAATATCAGTATATGTAATAAAGGATTGATTATCTTTATTTCGGCTTGAATAAAAAACTCTAAAAATATTATCATTAATCTTTAATGCTGTTGGAAGCATACAATGACTTTTAGTCCAAAAAGAGTTTTGTAATGGTTTGGAAATTCTTCCAATTTTTTTCCACATAAATTTATTTTCTATCATTTCTTAAAGTTTATATATTTCCAATCTAGGGGACTATTTTTTTTTATCTTATTATTAAATTTGAAACCTAAAAGTGACATCATATATCTTGTCTCTACTCCTCTTGCATTATCCATAATAATCAAATTCTTCTTTGTTATAATTTCATTTTTATTTACATTTTTTGAAACAAAGATACTTTTTCTTCTTGCCTGAGCTTTCACCTTTGGATTAATTACTATAGATTTTTTTCCTAAAATTTTTTCTGCTTCTCTTATGTCTCGAACGTATTTCCTAAATTCATTCGGTTCTGCAGCATAAAAATGATCTGGTCCACTAGAGTTTTTATCTAAGGTTATATGTTTTTCTATAATTTTAGCACTTAATGCTACCGCTGCAATTGCCGCTACACTACTCATTGTGTGATCTGAAAACCCAACAGGTAAATCAAATATTTTTCCAAGTTTTGTCATATGCTTCATATTAACGTCACTTGGTAAGGTTGGATATAGTGAGCATGTATGCAGCAAGTAAATGTTATTATTTCCAATATTTCTACAAAGATCTACTGCCTCAGTTATGTCTGTTAAATTTGCCATTCCTGTTGAAATAATTAACGGTATATCAAACGAAGCTGCATATGATAAGTTGTGTAACTTTGTTATCTCAGAAGAAGCTATTTTTAAAATTTGTACTTTCAGTTTAATTAAAGTTAAAATTGATTTCTTATCAAAAGCAGATGCAAAAAAAATTATTTTTCTTTTTTTTGCATATTTTATTAATTGTGGAATCCAATTTTTTTGTAACTCGATTGATTTGAATATTTTGTAGGTACTTGATGATTTAGGATATAATTCCTCAGCTCTAAATAGTTGAAATTTTACTGCATCTGCACCACTTTCTTTTGCTACATCAATCAACTTGAATGCTTTGTTAATATTTTGATCAAAATTTGATCCTATTTCTGCAATTATAAATACTTTTTTTTTTAAAATATTTTTTATAATCATCTCTAATTTAGCCTATCAAAGGGTGAATATGAAACTTCACTCTTAAGAAATTTTTTAATTGGTTCTCCCTCTTTACATCTTTTTATAATTTTGAACGCCTTCTCTAAAAAATCAATATATTCATAGATTTTTTTTTCATCATGTAAAGTAGACATAAATATCACGTTTGATACTAAATATTTATTTTTTAACATTTCTTGAGTCATTAGTGTTTTATATTCTAAATGATTTTCATCAAATTGAAATATTGGTAGGGCGTCAATACCTGATATGCTAATATTTAAGTTATTGTTAGTGGCTATTTCCTTCCATAATTTTTTTACAAGCCTACCATTTTTTGAAATTATTTCCCAAGATTTAACCTTATTCATTTCTGAAAGAGTAGACAATCCTGCTGCATAACCAATTCTTTCTGTCCAAAAAGTACTACTTATAAATGATTTTTGTGCCACATTCATAATTTCTTTTTTCCCTATAAGCGCTGTAATAGCATAACCATTGCCAAGTGCTTTTCCGAAAATTGCCATATCTGGTTGAACTTTATAAACTTTATGCAAACCACCTAAGCATTGCCGAAAACCAGAAGTGCACTCATCAAAAATTAAGATTATTTTATTTTTTTTACAAAGCTCTTTAACTTTTTTTAAAAAATTTTTTTCAGGTTTTTTATCCCTTTGTACCTCCATCATTATAGTTCCAATTTTGTGTTCTTCAATTATTTTTTTTAATTGTTCAATGTTGTTATATGAGAATGGAAAAGTTGTATTTTTTAAATTATTAGGCACACCCAGAGGGTTTAACCCTTTTATAATATGCTGATTTAAGTTTTTGTTGTTATTGATATTTGCAGCAAGATACCAATCATGCCAACCATGATAACCACAAATTGCAACTTTATCATTTCCTGACGCTGCTCTTGCAATTCTCATTGCTATAGAGTTTATTTCCCCACCACTTCTGGCAAACTTAACCATGTCAGACCAAGGGTGTAATTCTACTAATTTTTCAGCTAACTTCACTTCCTCGGTGCAATTTAGACTGCTCATATTTCCATCTTTACAAGCTTTAATTACTTTTGAGTCAACATTTTTATTACAATAACCTAATGTATTTTGACCAACACCGAAATAAAAATCATTTAATTTATTATTACCTATATCCCAAATATTAATGCCTTTGCATTTACTATAATATGTTGGCCACTTATTTGGTAAATACAATTCTGGTTTTTTTGAAAAAAGCATTGTTCCACCAGGTATTAATGTAAGAGCTTTTTTATATAATTTTTTACTCATTATGTATCTTTAGTTATTAAACAGTTGAATTTATATGTTTTAGTTATTAAACAATTGAATTTATATATTTTGAAATTTTTTTAACAGCATCTAATCTTATAAGTTTTTTATTATAATTACTATAAATATCAAATTCCTTATCATTATTCATTAATTTTTTTAAAATTGTAGTAATATAGTCTATCCCAGGATATTGAAAATTATTGAAATAATAAAATTTAAAATATTTAGAAAAATATTTACAAAATTTTTTGGAATTTGTGTCATTTGAAAATAACAAAAAAGGAACTCCTAATGCTAAAAGCTCATATTTTATGTTTCCACTATTAATTATTCCAAGGTCACTATTTTTTAGAATATTATAAAAATTGACAGGATTTTTGTATAATTTGAAGTTTACTTTAGACTTAATAGTGTTCTTTAATTGAATTTGGCGCATGATGTCAAACATAGGTCCGATTATAATATTAAATTGAACCTTATCAAATCCTAAATTAATTAAATCATTAACAACTTTTATAGTGAAGTTTTCTGGATCACTTCCACCCATACAGATTGCGACTTGCTTGTGTTTTTTTTTAATCTTTTTTTTTTTTATAAAAAATTTAAGTTTTTCATCATAAATAATTGAATTTATTCCAGATATAATTTTTTTATTATTAAAATTTTTTTTTAATATGTACGGAATTATACTAAATATTGGCTTGATTTTTTTTATTACCTTATCTGATATTGTAATTTTTTTTTTTATGCCTAGTTCATTTATTAAATGTAATTTATCAGTGTCTATTTTTTTAAGATCAATAAGTAATGCAGAAAAATTTAATTTTTTATTAGTATTAAAATCACTTAAATTTAAAATTGAATATTTTTTTGGGTATAGTCTTTTTAAGTCATTTTTTAAAAAAAAAAAATATACTTTAAAGTATTTATTTAATTTTTTAGCTAAAAAAATACATCTGTTTAAATGACCAAAACCAACTTGTGGTGATACTTCAGTTAAAATTAATATTTTCTTTTTTTGCATGTTTTAGGATTTTGATTGAATTAATAATGCTTTTTGAAATATAAAATAAATCTTTTTTATTTAAACCTAAGTGCAAAGGTATAGAAAAAGTTTGTTTATAATAATTTTCTGTATTCAAAAAATTTTGATTTATGTTCTTAAAATTTACAAATTTTTTGAATAAATTAAACTTGTACGTTGGAACATAATGAACTTGAAGATTAATTCCAAATTTTTTATTAAGAATCATATACAAATCTCTTTTTTTAATTTTAAGTTTCTTATAATCTATTCTTATATTAAAGAGATGATTTGAGGATTCTTTTAAGCTTTTTATTTTTTTTATTTTTATAAATTCAAATTTACTAAAAATTTCCGAATAGACTAATGCAAATTTTTTTCTTAAATTTACAATTTTTTTTAATCTGTTTAATTGGCTAATTCCTAGTGCACAATTCAATTCAGATAATCTTGCATTAAAACCAGGTGACGATAATTCACTTTCCCACGGTTCATTTGATTTGATTTTAAAAAACCCATGTTCTCTAATTTTATTAGATTCTAAATATATATTTTTATTATTAGTCAATATAGCCCCTCCCTCCGCTGATGTAATAGTTTTAACGGCATGATAGCTATGTATAACAATATCCGCATAATTTGCCGCATAACTGAAACTATCAAAATATCTAGAACCAATTCCATGGCAATTATCATTTATCAATATAAATTTATATTTTTTTTTTAATGAATAAAATTTTTTCCAGTCTGCTGGAGTGCCTGCATAATCTGTAACAATAACAGCATTAATTTTTTTTCTCTTTTTTTTAAATTCAATAATTTTTTGTTCAACAAGATAAGGATCCAGGTTTTGGTCTTCATCTTTTATATCTACGAATATTGGAGTGGCACCTGAGTCGACAACACTATTAGCTGCAGCAACAAAGGTCATTGGAGAAAGAATAATGTTATCTTTTTTTTTCCACCCTAAAACTTTTGAAATAATAAAAAAAGATGATGTGGCGTTTGAAGTCACAGTGCAATATTTCGATCTAAAAAAAGTTTTTATCTTATTTTCAAATTTTTTTAAGTAAGGTCCCTTTGTTATGAAGTTTGACTTAAGAGATTTGACTACATGTCTTATGTCTGATTTGGTAATATATTGTTGGTTATAATTGAACATATTAATCTAAATTAAAAACCTGAAAAGAATCAATTTTTAATTTTGGATTAATTGTGGAATTAAAAAATGTTTTTCTTTTTAATTTTTTTGATACATATTGGTTTGCATCGATAAATGAAAAACTTCCGACTTCTATGCCATCCTTTAAACTTGAATTTACTCCAAAAAAACAATTATCTCGTATATTACAATTGCCCGATATGGTTGCATTTCCACTAAAAAAATTATTATTTCCCACCTTGTTATGGTGTCCAATTATTGAATTTGACCAAAAAATATTATTGTTATGTATTTTTGAGTATGGGTTTATTGATACATTGTCCATAATAAAGTTATTTTTACCTATTTTTTCATGATAACAAGATGAATTTGGATGAATGAAATTTGTCATTTTATATTTTCTATGATTAAAAAAATTAAAAAATTGTTCTCTTTTTTTATTTAAATTACTATAACCAATAGCAATAAAAATAGTGAATTCATCTTTGTTAAACTTTAAAAACTTATCTAATGATATAACCTTAATATTATGTAATGTATTTCTATTTATAAACTTTTTTTCTGTAACAAAAAAAGAAACTTCATAATCACTAAATTTGTTAAAATAATAATACACCACTTCAGCCATTAAAGAATTTCCAAATATAGCTAGTTTTTTTTTACTCATCTAGTTAATCTTAATTTTAATTTTTTTAATTTCATCAAAAGGATAATTTTTTATTATTGAAAAAAAATTACTATCTATTTTTTTTAAATATTTAGCTTTATCAAATAAGTTTTGAACATAGATATTTTTTTTATTTCTATTTAACAGAACAAGTCCTTCTTTTTTTTTAAATAGTTTATCTTTAAGTATTCTTTTGAAAATAAACTCTTCTACATTTCTTTGGAAAACTCTACAACTTTCTAAAAAATCAGTAATTATAAATTTATTTTTTTCTATTTTTATGCCCACGACTGCAATTATGCCATAATTTCCATATTTATCAGACATTTCAACCTCATAGAAGAACCTATCTTTATCCTTGATTAAAATTTTAATTTTTTGTGATGAGAGAGGTACATGTGAAGTATTAAATTGATTAGTCCTTAAAAACATTTCTTCTGCTCTATTAAGGTTTTTAAGTTTATTAATTTTAATATTAATTTCTAAACTAGATAACCATTCCGATTTATCAAAGAATTTTTCTTTTGTATTTATTCTTTTTTTTTCTTCCAAATATAGTTTAGTTCTTTTTTTATCAGTTTCAGAAACTATATTTTTCTCTAATTGTTCTAGTTGATTAAATCTTTCATTTAATAGTAAAATATTATTAGGGAAATCAAATATTTGAATGTTCTTCACATATGAATTAACTATATTTCTTTCTTGACTGGTATCATCTATAAATAATGCATTTTCTGGTCTTATATTTAATTCTTTTAATACCTCTGCGACATTCTCATTCTTATTATTCCAATTGATTCTATGAGCTGAAAAATCGTTCATCTTTAGAATCATATTTTTGTTTGACTTAAAAACTTTTTTTACATTCTTAATGTCATTTTTAGAGCAAGTAGCCAAAATATACCCCATTTGTTTTAAAATTTTCAATCTTTTTTGAAAATCCTGATAAACTTGTCCCTTAATTGAATTAGGGCCCAGTTCTAAAAGATTGCAATTTCTTTCACCAGCTTCACCTCCCCATATTGTGTTATCAAGATCTAAGATTAATAATTTAATTTTATTAATTTTTTGAAGTTCAATAATGATATTAATTTCATTAGCTATGAACTCCATAAAGTCCAAACTATAATTGTTACCTATTAAATATTTTGTTTTACTATCATATATTTCAATACTTTTTTCGTATTTAAGCAATTTAAAATTTGGATCGACCATATAAATATTATCAATGTGACTTAAATGAGAGGACAGCTCTAAGTTAATAAAATTAATTAGCCAATTTTTTCCAAATTTTTTAAAATTTAAATATCCAAAATAATTATCTTTCGTATCTTGGGGCCATAGAAAGAAAAATATTTTTTTATACTTTTGCGATAATTTAATGATTATTTTTGAAAGTTCTGTAGTAATATTTTTTATTTTATTTATTTTTGCACTCTCTTTTAATAAGCAAATTTCATTTAGATTATAAATTTTGTCAATTTGTGTAATTAAAAATAAATAATTACAATTTTTATTTAAATTAAATAATTGATCAGAGTTTATTAAAATATTATCGTAATTTTTTGACTTAAAGTTAAGCCCCTTGTTTTTTTTATTAGATTTTATTGTGTTTGAAATAAAATCACTGGCAAAATCACTTGCTAGCAAAAAATTATTTTTTATCATTTATATTTTTCACTGAATAGATAACATCTTGTATGGAAATATTCTCGTATTTAAAAAAAAAATTTTCATTCATAAAATCTGGGTTCTTTAATTTATTTTTCTGTATCTCACTATCTAATAATGAAAAAAAAGTGATTGTATCAACTGAGTCCAACATTGAATTGTCTCCTTTAATCTTAATCTTTAAATTAAATTTCTTAATTTTATTATTTAAATTTCTTAATTTTTCAAATGCTTTTTTTACAACTTGGAGGTAGATTGTTTTTTTTTTTACCATTATCGACCTATAGCAGATTGTAAAAAATTATCATAATCTAATTTATTGTTAATTAAACCTTTTGTAGATCTGGTTAAATAAGATTCTAATCTAGGGTTTAAAATATTTATATTTTTAAAGTTACGATTCACTTTCCTTAAAATAAGCTCTTGCATAAATTTACTTAAATTATATTCAATATTGTCATCAAAATTATTAATAAGTTTTGTCGAGGGAATATATAAAACGTATTTATTTTTTGATTTTGCAAGAATATTCACTATTTTTAAAATAAGGGAAATATTTATAGAATTAAAATTGGTAAATTTTTTATAATCAAAGTATTTATCATTAAAGTTAAATATTTTTGGTGTTGGGAAAAAATATATATATTTATATTCAGAAATTTTCTTATTTAATATATTAAATTTTTTATCATTAAATTTAAAAAACCTATCTCTTTTAATTTTGTATTGTTTTTGGATTTTTTTTGCTGAATTAATATTTACATTATATGTAAAATCTACTTTTAATTTTTTATCCAAGAAAAATGTTGTAAGAATTTTGCCTAATCCTGAGCTTCCACCGATTACCAGTATTTTAGAATTTTCATATTTGTTTTTATCAATCGTAATTTTTGACTTGTTAAATTTTTTCTCGATAAATTTTTTAGGAAAATTAATAAAATAAGTTTCAATTGAAATATCTTTATTACAAGTGGTTAATCTATATAGGTTATTAGATAATTTGATTGTTTTATTTACATTTCTATTTGTAACACTAATCGATATTGTCGAAATTAAATTTAATTCTTTTTTAAAATTACCTACTTTTTTAGAAACATTTTGAAGTGCTGAAATTAATCCTTCAACATCATTTTTCTCTCTGATAATTTTTATTTTTTTGTTAGATAGGTTTTTATTGTTAGCAATTTCTATTCTAATTAAAATCTTATCTTGAAAAAAATTTGAACCAATAATTAAAGTTTCTTTTTTTTTTTCTTCTACAAAAAAGGTAATTTTTTCATTTATAAAAATTGGTTTTTTGAATATAATATGAATTATTACAGATTTACCTAAAATTTCTTTTAGAAAATTTTTTTTTAGTAGCGTTTTTAGAACAAGCACACCTTGAACAACAGGTTTTTCAAATTGAGATATATTTTTAATTTTTTTATCTAGATGTAAAATATTTAAGTCACCAGTTTGTTTAGAAAATAGTTCACATTCTTTGAATGAGAAGCTTTTAGTATAAATTTTTTTCATATTAAGTAAACTTTTGAAACGTAGGTCTTGTGGAATCTTGTCACAATAGTTGACCATGTAAGTCCAGCACCGAATCCACAAAACAGAAAGTTTTTATTTAGTATATTTCTATTTGAAAAATTTTTACTAATTGCTATAGGAATTGAAGCTGCGCTGGTATTTCCAAAATCAAAAGTGCTTATCACTTTATTAAAATCAATATTTAGTTTTCTTATTAAATGATCATGTATGTTTTTATTTGGCTGATGAAAACAATAAAAATCTATTTTACACTTTATTTTTTTTAAAATATTCGAATACGTTTCTGGAACTCTTTTCACGGCAAATTTAAATACTTCAATGCCCTCCATTTTTAATTTTTTTGTTGTTGATTCAATTGTTAATATTTCATTATTAGATCCATCGACTCCATAATCTATTTTAGTGATATTTTTTTTTCTTTTAATAATCATGCAGCTAAGTCCATCACCAATTAATGGAATTAAATTTTTATCTAAATTTTTGCTGTGTGCATCAGCACATATCAATAATACTGTGTCTGCAATTTTAGAATTTAAGAATGCACTCGAGTGAATTAAGCCATTAGTAAACCCTGAACAACTGCCTGGTAGATCGTAACATATTATATCATTTCTAAGTTGAAATTTACTTTGAATTTTGGCTGAAAATATGGGCATTTCCTGGCCTCTTGTATGGGATGAAAATATTATTGCGTCTATTTTATTCTTATTAATCTTTGTAACTTTAAAGAATTTATCAATTGACTGAAAAAAAAACTCTGCTGGTTCCTTTTTTTTCTTTAGAACATGTAGTTTTTTAAAACCTGTATAATTATGAATTTTTCTGAAATTATTTTTACCTAGTTTTTTTTTTAATTTTTCTTTCGATATAAAATTTTTTGGTACAAATGAAAATATACTTTTAATTTCAATCATTTATTAGCTTTATAATATCATTAAATGTTTTTATTTTTTCTATTTCTGATAAATATATTTTTTTTTTCGTATTTTCATCAATTAAAGCCATTAGTTTAAGTTGATTTAAAGAATCTAACTCAAAATATTGTGATATTCTTGATTTTGGTCCAATTTTTTTTGAATTTAATTCAAATACTTTTTTTATTTTTTCAATAAATTTCTCATCACTACTTTTAGACATTTTAAAATATAATCCTCTCAAATGGAAAATTAAAGTAGTATTTTAAAAATAATTATTCTTATTGATTATTTTAAAGTAAATGAATTTCGTATCCAGCTTTACTAAAGAATAAAA
>TARA_B110000971_G_scaffold31076_1_pt1 | contig 13049 bp, 12 predicted proteins | sample TARA_B110000971 | Tara Oceans TARA_B110000971 (sample SAMEA4397842) | marine metagenome | biome: Polar Biome; feature: [SRF] surface water layer (ENVO:00010504); material: water (ENVO:00002006), including particulate matter (ENVO:01000060) such as... | depth 5 m | reverse complement strand
TGCACCACCGTGAACACCCCCGACACGGTGGACGGCTTGTGCACCGGCAAGTCGTGCCGGTTGTGATACACCTCCCCCTCCGCCGTGACGTGTCTTCGCAACAGTGTTAGGGTTATTTCGTGCGGAAACAGCTTGTTACACCGCAAGTTACCCAGCCTGAGCTGAAGACATGGTACGCCGTCGCGGTTGCGCACGACTCCTTTTCGGGACCACACGATATCCGCCTTCGGTTTCTGGAACTTCGCCACTGATACGATTAACAAGAAAGTGTCAGTCGGTCGTGATGTGTTGAGTAAACAGTTAGGGTATGGTATGCGCAATCGCGTAGGCGGAACGCGGTGCTTGGGAAATACGTACCGATGGCGCTCAGCACTAACAAATTCACCGCGACCCCCACGAGCTGCTGGAACACCTGTGTTAAATACCCAACCGAGGTTACGGGAACAACCGGGCCGCCTGACATGGTCACCACGTGCGCCGCCGCGAACCGCAACGCGAGTTCGATCTGCGGCGTCTCGTCGTGGTAGCCCGCGTCCATCTCGAACTCGCGGTTCACGTTGCACAGCGTAAGCGGCGCCGCGAGCGCGCTGCACACGCAAATCGCCAGCCCGTACACCGAGGTCGCCAAACCCAAACACCGAAGCCAGCTCCCCTCCAGCAGTAGGAAGTACACGTACGTGCTGGTCAGGCGCCCGCGAGACAAACGGCTGTTCAAGGCCCCGGTGGATGACGATGACACCGCACCGCGCGTTTCAGATTGGGACCGAAGCGACGGCGTGGACCCGACCAGGTGCTTGTGCGAGCGCGCGCGTTTCGCGGACGCGAGCAACGCACCGACCTTGCTCCTCGAGGACGCTTCGCTACGCGGGGGAGGGGGGGGTAAACCCACCGCGCGTTGCATCGGAACACAAAGCGCGTTTCGGAATGACGGGGAAGCGCGGAGGACAAAAATAACAACAGCCTCCGCCGCTCGTCCTTCCTCGTCGGCGAGGTGTCTGCAGTTGTCCTCGTCATCACACCAAAAATTTTCTTTTCGCTTTGTCAGGGTACAGGCAAACAGGTAGTGTCTAAAACAGGCTGGCGAGTTCAAACACACACGTTTTTCGTGGAGACTAAATGCACATTGCTGAGAGTTCGATGGAAGTCGTTATTTTCGGTTCGTGAGCTTCGTCAGCTTGTTTCCAAGAAAACTTCCGTCCTCGAGTTCCGGGTCCCCATTCCGCGAGAGATCGCCCGACCTTCGTCGCGCCACCTCTCCAAAACGCACCATGGGTTGCTGCGGCCCCACGGAGTACGTTTCCCAACCGCCCGCACGCGCGCGTCGCGTCGCGTCTTCCAATCCCTCCAAGCGCGCCAAGGCGTGGAAATTGGAGCCTTGCCAATCACTCACGCGGCCGCCGAATCGAATGGCAACAACGGGGTGGCGCGCGCCCTCGCGCCGCGGCGGATCGATCCGCGCCTCGCGTTTGATCAGACTCGCGACGAGACACTTCCGTCCTGGCCACGAACCACCCTCGCCGGACGCCGGACGCCGCGCGCGGAGGCACCCGGGCGTTCAACCTCGCGAGAGAATCGAATTGCCCCGGTGACGTTCGTTCGGCGCGTTCTACATTTCGAACCCGCGGAACGCGAGTCGGGGTCGGATTTGGGTGATATTTTTTTTGCCACAATTTCTCGTTTTTATCGTCGCAACCATGGACTGACCCTTCCTCACCCCCTGGCACCAACCACAGTGACACCCCCTGGACATACGAGAAGATGAACAAGAACCGCAAGTGCACGGATGTTATTTTCCTCCTGGCGTACCTCGCGTTCATGGTCGGCATGGCTATTGTCGGCATCCTTGGTTTCTCCGAAGGCGACCCCGCCGCGCTGCTGTTCGGCACCGATTACGAAGGCGAGCTGTGCACGGATGACTACCCCACCCGGTACTTCCCTAACCCGTACGAGCTTATTCTCGCGAAGGACGCCACGCACGCCTACGGGTTCAAGGATGTCAAATCCATTTGCGTCAAGGATTGCCCGTCCCCGACCGGCACGACCAATGGTACGTATTTGCATTCCCAAATTCCTCCGACTGTTTGCCCATACAAGACTGACACTTTCTCTTTTATTTCTCGCAGCGCCCTTAAACTGGGTGTGCAACTATCCCGACTCCAGCGACGGCCGAGGCAACACCGCGATGACCCGCGCGGAGTGGGCCGCCGCGGATTACGACTACTTCGCCTCCCTAAACGCAACCTTCAAAACGGACTCGTACAACAACAAAGGCCCGTGCTACCCCGTGCTGCTGGTAAGGGCCTTTCCCGACTCCAAATCCGCCGGACTGTTTGCCCATACTCGTCCTGCGAAGGGACGGTTATTCCCTCTGACTGTTTACGTAATACACATCACGAAACACTGACACCTTTTTGTTTTCCAACAGCACACGGTGAACACGTACGAGACGTGTACGTTTTACGGCGACCAAGACACGGCGGCGCAGACCGAGCTTAACACCATTCTGGTCGCCGCCAGTATTGTCCCCGGTTTGGAGCACAACCTGGGCACCGCGGTCTCTGCGCTGTCCACGTTCGTGGCGGACCAAATCGCGGGCCCGTCCGCGATCATGGCGCGCTACATCGACGACTTCGCGCAAGCCTGGGTGGTGTGCCTGGTGATGGGCTTCATCGCGCCGTTTTTACTCTCCTTCGTGTGGATGGGCGTGCTGCGTTACTTCACCGGTTTGTTCGCCTACCTCATAATCCTCATGACCAACGTCGGCGCCATCGGCATTACGCTTTACCTGTACATGAAAGCCGGGATCATCGGCGGCGACGAAATCAGCGCGTACGCGGGCGACAGCGCCGCGGACTCCGCGACGAACTACGTCGACCCATCGGAAGAGAACCAGGAAGTTTTGGGGTACTGCGCGCACTTCAGCGCCGTTTTGGCGGTGCTTCTGCTTATCTTCACCCTGATCATGCTGAAGCGCGTGGCGATCGCGGTTGCGGTGATCAAGGTCGCGACGCAAGCGATCACCGCCGCGCCCTCCGTTGTTTTCTTCCCCATCGCCCCCGTGCTCCTCGCCTTCGGGTTCGGCGCGTACTGGCTCGCCGCCGCGGTGTACATCTACTCATCGGGCGAAAACGTGTTGCGGTCGTGCGACCTTAGCGACGCCTCCCTGGCTCCGAAGAAGTACTGCGCGTCACCGAACGACCCCCTGAACTGCCACTGCGGGTACGAAACCGAGATGGACGAGAACATGCAGGTACGTATTGGGGCTTTCCCAAATCCACACACTGTTTACCGCCCCTCTGTGACTACACTAGTCATTAAAAGGAAGTCTACTACATATGTACATCACAATCACGACTGTTTGCCCATACAGTACACCCACACTCAAGACTCGAGACTGACCCTTTTCGGTTACTTTTCTTTCCCAATCACAGTACATGCTTATGTATCACCTGTTCGGTTTGCTTTGGACCACGCAGTTCCTGCAGGCGATTACGTACCTCACGTTAGCCTCCGTGTTCGCCACGTTCTACTTCGGCGGCGGCAGCTACGGCAACTCCCTGTCCGGGTGGCTCAACACCCCCGCGCTGCAGTCGTTCCGGAAGATGACCTGGTTCCACAGCGGGTCTGCGGCGTTCGGGTCGTTCCTCGTAGCGCTGCTGCAGTTCATCCGCATCGTCGTCGCGTACATGGTGCACCAGATGAAAAAAGCGGGGAAAGACAACATCGTGGTGAAGTACGCCGCTTGCGTGATTCAGTACTGCTTGTGGTACCTCCAGAAAATCATCGAGTGGATCAACCGGAACACGTACATCATGATTGCGATTGAGGGGAAGTCGTTCTGCTGGAGCGCGTGGGAAGCGCTTTCGTTGATTTTCAACAACATCCTGACCGTGGGCGCGGTGAACATCATCGGCGACATGTTGCTGTTCTTGGGGAAGTTTTCAGTCGCCGCGGTCGCGGGGCTCCTCGCGTTCCTCATGCTGGACAGCGACACCTACACCACCGGCGACAGCAAGGTATCCTCGCCCCTGTTGGTGGTGATCTTCTGGTAAGTATTTCCCAATCACCACTCTCCGCCTCTGCGATTGCCCATACTCGTGCCAGAAGGGACTGTTACCTCTGACTGTTTGTCCATACATCGCGATAAACGAGACTGACACTTTCTTGTTAATCGTATCAGCGTCGTGTTCGGGTTCATCATCGCGTCGCTTTTCATGTCCGTCGTGGAAATGGCAATCGACACCACCCTCCTCGCGTTCTGCAAGGACTGCAAGATCCACGGAGGTAAACCGAAGTTCGCCCCGCCCCTTTTGGAATCCGTGTTGGGAAAAGCCAAGGACAAAAACGCGAAGAAATCGGGAGAGGACACGGCGTAAACGGGAAGTGATCGCCGGTGTACAACGAGAAGCGTTCGGAAATGCTTTTCGTAAAAAGCACTTTGTCATATCCCCTGTATATACAGCCCCACTAGACACCGCCGTCGTTCGCGACGGCGAGATTGTCTATCCAGACGATGAATAATATGAATATGTTTATTGAAACGCGCGAAGCTCCGTGCCTCGTCGCGAGTTTCTTCCCAAATTTTCTTATTTTCCAAACAAGTGACCCTGTGATGTGCTTGCGTGCTGTCGTATTTTTTTGGTGACAACTCCTTCCCGTGCAGTCTCCAGAACGTCACCCCATGGCCTTGAAAAAGCTATCCATGGCGCGTTCGGCACCCCCGTGCAAATCAGTGGGGACTTTTTGCAAATCCCGGGCGGATTTTTAGGGATGTCCCGATCCTCACCGCGTGCGCCCGCCATCCGCCGCGCCGCACTCGTCTCCCCGCGCCCGGCGTGCGATGGTGGCACGCCATGCGAAACTCGCGGTGGCGGCGGGCACGGCCGTGGCGAAAAGCGCGGTGCGAGGAGTCGGCCGGGCTGGCGCGAAGGGGTTCGCCGAGTTGAGTTCGGGTTCGGGTGTCACGACGAGCACGCCGCTGCTGAAACCGACGTTACCCGGGAGCGCGCCGAACGCGCCTCCCACGGCGTGCGTAAGCGCGCCGTTAAAACCGGGGTGGCAGTACGCCACCGCGGCGTGGGGAACGGGGGCTGGTGCGCTGAGCGCGCTTACCGGGTTGGGAGGGGCGGTGGTGTTCATTCCCGCGTGCTCACGGTTGGGCATGACGGCGAAGAAAATAGTAGGGACCACCGTGGTCGCGGTCACCTGCGCCACCACCGCGGGGTCCTACGCGTACACGCAGAACAACGTGACGGACATCCCGGCCGCGTTCGCCATTGGTATCGTGGGGGCGTGCACCACGCCCATCGGCCAACGGTTGGCGCGGAACGTATCGGGAAAGACCCTGCGAAGGTGGTGCGGAGGCGCGCTTTTGGCGTGCGCCCCGACCGCGTTTATGAAAAAGAACAAAGACGGAGATGTCGAAAAAGACGGAACAGAAACGTCATCCTTCGCCACCGCTGAAATTCGACCTGGGGGTGCCGCGGCGCTCGCGCTAGCAGGCAAAGCAGACGAGCTCGTGGCGCGAGGCGGCATATTGGAGTACCTCAACCGAACCCTGCTTCCGGCGGACCCTTTTTCCGGTGACGCGACCTCGCCGACGATCGCGGACGTCGCGGACGAAAAAACCTTGGTACCAAAGAAAACAAAGAAACCCAGATGGTTCGGAAGAAGCAAGGACGAGGCGGGTAGCGAAAGTGGCGACGCTTCGTCTTCCAGTGACCCCACCGCGCACTCGGTTGACGAAAACAAAACCGAGCAGGAACACGGCAGAGGCGAAAGCGGAAGCGCGTGGGTTAACTTCTGTCAGCAGTTTGAAGATCGCGTCGAAGCGGCGGGCGGGGTGAGGGAGGCGATTTGGGTGGAGCGGGAGCACTTGTTACTGGGGGTGGCGGTGGGTATGTTACAGGGCACGGTTGGCGTGGGCGGGGGGGTTTTAGTCACCACGTACATGAGCATCATGAGCGACATGGAGGTGCACCGCATTTGCGCCACCGCGTTATGCGCCACGCTGGTTACGAACACCGTGGTGTGCGCGCACCACTTCAAGTTCGGGAACGTGCGGCTTCGCGTAGCCGCAGTTTTGGGCGTCAGCGCCATGGCCGCGTCCTACGCCACCGCGAAGAACGTGTCCCTGGCGGTTCCGGAACCCGTGATCAGGGCATTCATCGCCGCCGCGCTCGTGGCGAGCGGCGTGAGTATGTTCAAATGAACGTTTGGTATGAGTTTATTGGGTGCGAGTGTATTGGGTGTGAGTTCATTATCAGAGTTGGAAGGGTTGATCGTGTTGGCATGACGAGTGATTAACCGAGTTGTATGCGGAGAAGACGGGAGGACGGGGAGTTACCAACCAATCGGGGACAAAATCGTCCCATTGCGTTGTAAACGAAATACTTTGCCGTTACAACGCTTAAGCGTTACAAGCGAAACCTTTTAGAAAGCCCCACCTAATCACCCATACCCGTCTCCCAAAACACCCACCACACTCAAACCCTAAAGCACCCATCATGTTACTCGTCGTCGAGTACCTATACCCCGTATAGATTACCTATACCCATCACCCGCGTCACCGCGCCGCTTCAAAAATGAAGCGCGAGTTCGTCCCGTCCCGTTCGCGTTCGTCTCGCGTCCCAAAATCGCTCCCTCCCGAAACTAACTGATCCGCGGCAACCCCATTCCGTCGAACCCCGTGATTGACACCCGGTCACCCCAAAGCAACTCCACCGCGTTTCCGTGTTTCTCGGTGGCGTAAAACCCGCCGCGTTGTCGGAGTTCCGCTTTGGCGAAATCAAGCACCACTTTATCCAAGAACCCGAAAACCGAACCCACCTGTTCCGAGGAGTACCCGCTGACGAGTTGCAAGTTTTGCATCCCGGTCGCCCATTCGCATGCGTGGTTCCGTGACATGACCCACCCGATCGTCGCCGCGGCGATGAGGGACGGGGGGTACTGCACGCCGTCCCGCGCCACGGTGCACGCCTCCAACACGAACTCCACCACTTCGCAGGTTTCTTCGTACCGAACCTGTTTTTCCGTCTCCGTCTCCAACTTCACCGCCAAGCTTTTTTTGCTCCCCAACGAAACGCCCCTCGCGTTGTTCCACTTCGCCACGTTCTTCGCGTGGTACCCGTTGTTTTTTATGTCCCTCTGTGCGCAGGACAGGTACGCGCCACTGAAACTGGACGACGTGGGGAGGTACAGGTCGTACTCCAGCTCGCGTAGCAACGCGCGCTCCGCCAGCAAAAGCTGCGACTTGGAAAACGTGCTGTTGTGAAAGAAAGAAAACGGTCAGTCGCGAGTCGGCGAGTGCGGGTGTGTCGTATGGGGGATTGGGGTCCGAGTAATCGGGCCGAACAGTGCGTTTGTGCGTAGGTGTGATTGTTGCCAGTACTGGTACATGTTACGGCCGTAGTGCACGTAAAGCAGGGGCGGTAAACGTGACGCGTGGCAAAGGGTTCCGTGAGAAACACGTACCTAACCTCGGCGGCGTTTGAAAACGAACACGCGGACGGCGCACAAACCTCCACCACTTTCGCCGCGACGAACACGCAAGTGATGCCTAAACGTTTCAGCTTGTTACACAGGGGCTGGTGCGTCTCTTCAAGGTAGACCGCTTGCGTGCTTGGTAACGCGCCCAACACCAACGCCGGAACGGGTTCGCTGCCGGCGCCGTTGCGGGCGAGGAAGTTTTCGGGGCCTGGAGTTTTTTGTTTTTTTTTTGAATGGGATCGATTGGAGAGTTTGGAAGGGAAGGTTAACACGAGACACAGAAAAGACGCGGCGTACGTGTGTGTCCTTGCGGAAGTACCCGGACAGTTAGTGCCCTTACGGGTCCTGGCAAACGCTTAAGTGAAACGAAAAAGGAAACACCTCCACGAAAAAGAAGCACGGCGACGTTCGCGGCGTTTGACTTTTTCAAAAATAAAAGTTACTTTATTTTTTGAACTCCGGGTGGCGCGGAAACGACGCGCGTGCGTAAAGCTTGCTTCAGCTCGCCTCAAACACGTACCTCTTCGAAGCAGAAACGTGTCCAGGTACCTCAGCGCGAGGTGGAAAGTCTCGTCCGCTAAATCGAGGGACGCGTGCTGGCAGGACATCCAGTCCACCAGGTCCTGGCGCATAGCCGCGCTGAGAGGTTTGAAACGAGTTTTGAGGTTAGTTTCGTTTTTGCGGGAGATTTTTGTGCGCAGCACAGATTTTCGAAGTTTTGCGCATGGCGTCGTCTTGCACGGGGGGCGATGGAGACGCGCGCGGTGTGGTTTGCCGATCGGGATTGGCGTTTTGTGTCGGGCAGTCGCGGCCTGCACGTGTCCCCGCGTGCTCGAACCACCGAAAGAGGCACGAAAACGGTGAGGCCGATCGTCACCGCGACGCGTTTGCGTGGCAGCACCGCGGCGGTTCCCGAAAAAGCCATTGGAGTGAGGCAAGCTCTTACCTGAACAAGTCCCCGTTTTCCACGTACGGGGTCAGCGCGTGTTTCCGTTCGTTGCTGCGTCGTCCTCCTTTGGTGCTGAACGGGTACACGTCCTCCGCGGCGCCCACCTCCTCTACGGAGGCGAGGGCGAAGCCTGGACAGGGTGCGATGTGGTGGTTGGTCAGTGGTTGGCGCGCAAAGTCGCGAGCGCGGGCGAGTTCAAAATCGAGTTCAAACGCAACTTCGCGCCGACTCGATGGATTGGCTTAAAAACACCAAGGAGGTGGGTCCGGCAGACGGGACATGGGGAGGTCATCAACGCACCTCGTTCCGCGACAAGGCGTTCGTCGCACGTAAGGTTCACCACGGCAGTTTCAGTAGGCGTCGCGTCTGCTTTTCGCGGGTCGGGGAGGGAGGGAGGGTCAGGTTCCGAGGCCGTGTTGGAAGTGCAATCGCCTCGCAAACGCGGTGTTTGCGCGCTCGCGTTGGCGAAGAAAAGCGGACAGTGATGCGTACCGGTACTCGCGCGTCCTCGCGCGCGTGTCACGCGTCGCTGCTGCGGCGCCGGTTCGTCCTCGTCGAACTCGATCACCTCCACGTTTGTGCGTTTCTTCGTGGACACCTCGTCCATCGCCGCCAACTCGAACTTGTCCTCCAAGCGCACCGGCTCGGTGGGTTCATCAGAAGGAGTGTCCTTCCCAACGCGATTCACGATTTGCGCTGAACCCGTCCGGCCCGCGTTCGCCGCTGGTTTCTTCCGCGACGACGACCGCGTGTTTCGCGCGTTGGCCGGTGCAACAGCAGACGCGGTGCTCGGTCCAGTGTTTGGGATTTTCCGTGGGAGCTTGGTTTCCGTGTTGAGCTCCAGGTCCTTCGCGGCAGTAGAAGGTTTGGTCGTCCGAGCATCACGCGTCGTCCTGGTGGAAACCATTATGAAGGTCCGGTAGGTCACGCACACCACGTAACCACAACTCGACTACACGTCTCACTCTGGACAACACTCGACTTCGCCGTAAAGGAAGGAACCGACCGACTCACTCGCACACCTGCGAGTCGCCCAAAGAGGGCGTGCCGCGCGGAGTGGCAGAGGGTGGATGCGGCAAAACTAAAAAAAGGAAAGCGAGCAGTGTTTGAATCTACGCGAACTTTACGAAAAAGAGACGAAATAGAGCGAATAAGAGTGGTAGGCTATGGGGACCTCGAGATACAATCAAGATTTACTCGTCGTCCAGTTGAGATTTGTCGGTAAATGGCGTTTTTCAACGGGTAACGCTTTTCGAGGTTTTCGGTTTTTCCGAAGAGGTCGGAAAAAATCGTCTTCAGCAAACAACACAATTTTGAGGACGGCCTTCCCGAGTCACTCGGCGCGCGCGTTACGGGCACGGCCACGCGGCAGAGGCCCTGGGGTTGCCGTGTTTCCGTGGCACCCGCGGGCCGTGATTTGCGCCGTGAGTAACGTTGCTTTTGAGGAACCGTTGAAAGGGACAAGGCCCGCGATGGAACCCCCGACGCCGGTTCCCGAGGAGGATCAAGGCATCGCGTGGTTCACGTCGCCCTCGCCGACAGACCGAGGCGCTGTTTCCACCGCGACGAACCATTCGTCATGGCGCGCCAGGTTCCACCCCGGGTACGCACGCGACTCAGGGGAGCTGGCGAGCACGTCGTCCCGAGCAGAGACGTACGTCCCGAACGTGTCAATGGGCCCGCCCGCGTCTCGAGATCCGAGGGAAGGCGGACCTGGCGAAAATCGATTGCCAGGGTTGGCCAAGAACACGCCAGAGGTTGCCTCAGACGTACCTGAAACCGACGCACCGCCGCCCTACACGAACACGACACCCAACCCCGAAACCCAAACGCCGCCAACGCACCGCTACGAAACCTCCGTGGCGAACGCCACGGCCTGGGCGAACGCGCTGTTGCGGGCGGGGAAAGCGCAAAGGAGTAAAAGGGGTTTTCAAGGTTCGCGAAAGAAACGAGTCCGGATGGATGGCGACGGCTGCGACGCGGCGCGCGCCGTGAAGCGCGACGCGTCCGGCACGGACACCAACACGGAACCTTCAGGGTGTAGTGTTGCCCGTGTTTTCTCGACAACAATACAAATCAGTAAAGAAATGGCGCGACACGCCCTGGGCAGTGAGAGAACTTTAGAAGCGCTTCTGCGGGGATGCATTTGCGGCGGGGCGAGGTGGAAAGCCGCGGGAAGCTTTGCGCCAGAGGAACACGCGGAGGCGCGCGATACTTCCGTCTCCCAAAAAGCACTCGAGGTACCAGATCTCGGCCCGAGCTTGTTCGAAAAATCAAACCCTGCACAGGCAACGACCGGGTACCAGGGCGATTTCCTGACCGTGCCGGTTGAAAAGGTTTCCAGTTTGTGGAGCTCGTCTTCGTTGGAGCCGGTGGGCGCGCGAAAAGATATTACGTGTGTAGTGTTGGCGCCCCGCGGCGAGCGCCAAAAAGCACGCGAAACGGTACGCGAAGTGGGTGGGTGTTACAGCGCCATGCGGCTCGGCGAGCATGACCCGGTTGGTGGGTCGTTTATGGCCACGGAAGCACGCACCCCGGACTATGGAGCGCTCAGTCAGGACTTTGTGTTTGAGTACGACTGCGACGAACCCGAGGCGTTTCCCGGGATGAACAAAAAGTCGTTTGATTTTTCGTTACAAAAAGTCGCGGATACCGTCGTCGCCGCGGTTACCGAAAGAAACGGCCCGGTTAACTTGCTGGTGTACGTAATAGCAGGGGGGGCTGGAAAGGGGTCGTCCTTTTGCGTCCAAGACGCGTGGGTCACGGAGACGTACTGTGCGGTTGTTTGTTCCAACAAAATCGAGGGAAAAGTTGGAGACTCGACGAATACTTTTGTGCGCGATTCCAAGATTGATTTTCAGTTTGTGTCCCGGAACGACTCGGGGCGGGGCAATTTAACCCCGGAAACGGTCCGGCAAATCGCGGTGAATACGTACCGCCGGTCGGTGCGACCGGTGCGACGAGTTGCGAGTTCGAAGGCGGTGGGTTTGTGTTGGGAGGACGAAAACGCTCGTTCGCAAAAACAGTGCCAAGATTTCACCCGCCGCGACGTCCTGGCGCGAAACGTTACGAGCGTGTCGCGGAAAGATCATAGGCTGGCGACGTACGACCCCCTGGTGGTGTTGAGGAAGGGTACGGAAAAGGGTGATGCTGATCAGGGAGGTACTGATAAAAGTAACACCCACACGAAATCTGACGGTGACGCGTTTTCCTCCGAATGTGAAATTCAATGCGAAACGCACTGCGCGTTTACCGCCACCGCCTTCGGCCCGGTAACCTGGGTCGTCGCGAGTTGGGCGGATTCATTTGGCGAGGCGCTTGAAACCGACGCGCGTTTTTTTTCAAACCAAGGTGATTCGCGAAAGCCGGAGGCACTGACCGTCGCCGAGTCCTCGGCGGAACGCGTCGCGGCCTGGCTTTTCGATCGAACCGTTTCGTTCGCCACCGGGATTGCGGTCAGCGCGGGCGAGGCGATGGATGTTGATACGACATCCGTGTCTGAACCCGAAAAGGACGGGCCGAACGCGTCCGCAAATCGCGAACGCGCCGGACGTCGTCGCACCCGCTTTTTCGCGGAAGCGCCTGTTACGGAACGTCACACGCGCGCGAAATACGGAAACGTCGCCGTCGCGAGGGTCGGCGGGGCTTGTGAACCCGGGAAATGCGAAATCGCGGCGCGCGTGAAGTGCCGCGCCGAGGCGTACGTAAGCCGGGTCGCGTATAACCGCGAGCAACACAAAGTCGACCCAGGTTGTTTTCGCGTCCAAAACGTGGTGCTGGGCGAAATGCGAGGGGACCGGGGACTTGACTCGTTGAGGGTGACCGACGTGGTTCGGCGGGAGGCGGGGGAGAAAGGGCCGGGTCGGGGCGGTTGCGACGGCGACGAAACGAAACGCGGAGTTTCCGCCAAAACCCACCTAGCCGAGGTATACGCCGACCTGGCGGGTTTGGCAAACGCGGTGTGTCCGACGGGCACCCCGCTTGTACCGCCGCACGCGCGCACGTGCGTTTTCTTCGCGGAGACGCTGCGAGCGCTGGAGGAAATTGCGGCCGGCGGGGGCGTGGACGAAGAAGGGGGGGTTGATTGAATCGCAAAGTACTGTCCAAATATTTCAGTCTTAATCACTCCAAGCTACTCGCCGCGTCTTCGGCGTTTTGTCGCGCGTCCCTCTGGTACCGATCCATCGCGGCTTCGTACCGCTGAAGCTCTTCACGTTCCTCACGTTCCTCCGCCTCTAACTCACCGACAGTCGCGGGTGGTTCGTACTTCATCATTGACGATTCTTTATAAAACCCAGAAGCGCCGCCGTTGTCGTAGTAGTTACCGCCATCGACGCCGTACTCCGGCGCGTCGATCGTGTTCAGCGCCGCTAGCGAAACGAAAACCCCTACCCCGCACGCGAGCAGGGTTTTCCGTAACCTCTCAACGATCGGCCTTACCACGTACGTCCCAAGCAGTCGGTCCCGCGCCAGCATCTCCGGGTCCTTCACGTACACCTGGCCGTCGTACCACCCGGTTTCCTCGTACTCCACGGTCGCGCTGAGCAGCCGGTCGCGCACGTACGACCAGTTGTTGTATATCTGATTGGAAAAGAATTTGGTCAGTCTTTGC
>TARA_B110000971_G_scaffold69922_1_pt1 | contig 13069 bp, 14 predicted proteins | sample TARA_B110000971 | Tara Oceans TARA_B110000971 (sample SAMEA4397842) | marine metagenome | biome: Polar Biome; feature: [SRF] surface water layer (ENVO:00010504); material: water (ENVO:00002006), including particulate matter (ENVO:01000060) such as... | depth 5 m | reverse complement strand
TACTATTATTTATATAGATACCGCTCACTCTGCGGTGCAAGCAAATCGAATACTTTTTGACAAAGCAGCTTACCTTAAAAACACACTTGATACAAATATATCTCTTTCATACGATATAAAGTTTGCGTTACAATCACTTGATAAAGTAAAATTTGATATAGTGTATGATAATTCTCCATATACACAAGACCTAATTAATACGGTTAGTGATATTGCATTTCATAAGAATGCTTTTTATCATTATTTATATAAGACATTTAATGACGATACTTTTATATCTACAGATGGTAATGTAACAACAAAAAAAACAACAAATTTGAATGTTTTAAAAGAACCTGGTAGAGCTCAGTTTATTACATATATTATACCTAGACCACTATTAGATAGTAAAGAGATATATATATATATATTTTATAGATTTGGAGCACAAAGTATCACTCAAGAAAATATAGGTACAACATCAATATATTGTCAAGTCACGCCATTATCATGGGTTCTTAGTGAAACCGAGTTTCCTACATTACCGGATGCTACTATAAATTTTCCATGGTATGAGTTTGCATGGAAATCTGAAATTGGTGGATTACGTTATTATAGCGGTTACACTTCATATACTCAAATAACTCCAGAATTAACGGGCGTTGAATTAAAAGAACTTGGTATATTTAATATATCTATTAAAAATCCATTTGAATTGAATCCTATCGCTCCTGATATAGTTTTTAACTCTAATGTTAAACAGATAAATATATCTAATTTTAATGATAGAGTAAAGTTTGAGTCATATTAATATTTACTATTTTTGAAAAAATATCACTAGGATAATATATGTTATACCAACTATTAGAGATTTCATTATGGATAACAATAAAAAGTTTAGGAGTAGTGTATAATATTGGTAGTTTTAGTTATAATTTATTTACTAGAAAGAAAATTAAAGACATTACGATAAAATGTGACAAATCTGTGCAGACAGAGTTGGGGGATTTTTGTTCAGTGGAGTTGTAATTTTTTTAAATTTTCCTTTACAAACTTCACATATTTTATAATTTTTCTTATTTTTATGAAGATGATTTATCCATTTTAAATGACAAATTTGATGCGTCCATTGTATTGTTCCTCTACACGAACACATTGAATATAATTCATTGCCAACTTCTCTATTATCACAACAGATTTTACATTCTGCATCAAAAAAAAGAGGATTTCGTAATGATATTATGTTATTTCGTTTTAAAAAAACATCCATTATAATATTTTTTATATTATATATATTTATATAATAAAAATAATGGCAACCTTCGGAACATTATTATCAGAAGCTTTCGGAACAGTAGAAACATTAGAAAATCAAATTAAAGAAACTGTTCAGCCATCAGGAATGGCTGATCTGAACAAAGTATGTAGTAAAAAATGTATGAAGGTGTTCCGTGATGCTGGTGGAAATCCTTCTACAAAAGACACTGACCAATACTGTACCCCAGAATGTGTAACAGCTGCACAGAAATTTATGAAAGACATGGGCCCATCAAGACCCAGAAATAACCCAGATGCTCACGCAAGTGAAACACCAATAAAGGAATCATTCTCGTCACTGGAAGGTATGCATCACCGTCAACCTCGACCCGGTCCACCACGCCATGGACCAGGAAGACATCACGGTCACCACGGTAATAGAAACCCCTCGTATATTTTGGTTGGAGAATATCGTGGATTTTTCAAAAATGTTAAGAATAATTTAGACTTACTACTAATTTTAAGTGTTCTTATTATATTACTAGTTGTTGGATTAGTAGTTATGAAAAAATAAATCTAATACTGTATATATATGGCAAATCGAAAAGCAAATAACTTAATATACGATAAGTGTTTTGTAGATGCGAAGGTTAAAGAGCATAGTGATTCATTAAATTATGCATTATATGATGGGAAATATTACAACAGTTCAAAATGTAGAATGGAACTTGGTCTAGTAGGAGGCAATAATGTATCATTATATTCTGGTAATTTAGTTGATTTAGAATCTAATTTATTGGGTATTCAAAATACAGCTACCAAATATGCAACTGAACAAAGTCTGTTAAATGTTAATTTGGTTCCACAAGACTCCTGTCAAATGATTGATTATTCTCAAACAGTGGTTCCAGCAGAGAGATCGATTAATTACTGCGGATTTACTAAACCCAATTAAAATAATATATATATTAATATATATATAGTATTATGAGTTCAACACGAACGATGTATGATAAACGTACAACCGCCAATTTTTTAAAAGCTTCTCGTGGTCCAGGATTTTATCAAATCGATACACCAAAAGATTGTAATGACTGCTTTCAAAGCAATCCATCTGTTAGATTACAAAAGAATGGTGTTAGTATTCAACGTCCAGATGAGGAACGATTTTATGCTGGACCCGTTGACATTGAATCTGATTTATTAGGTGTCGGTCACGGCGAATCAAAAAATTATACTTTATTAGAACAATGTGATAATCCAGATGACCAATATTCTTGTGTATTTGGTGCAGGAAATGGTAACACAAATAAAGAAATGTGTCTTCTTCGAACAGAAGATACCAGATTAAGTAATCCAGCAGCGAATCTTAGAGGTACTTGCACCAATCGATTTGAACCACTTTGTCTTGATCCCCAGAAAGGAGTTATTCCTCAAAATATTTATGATATTTCATCTAGAAATGTTATCAAGGACAATTTTAAACCCTGTGTTGCAACACCAGCAATTAATTCAATGCTTCCACCACAAGTAGATCTCCCAGGTGTCCAAACTATTGCTGGTGCGGTAGGTTCATACACAAGACCATTATATCAATATGATAAATGCGGTTAAATAAAATATTATTATCTTATATTATACGATAATAATGAACAAATACTTGTTAGTTTTCATATTTTTATTATACAATACAATAGTAATTAATTATTTTGACAATAAATCAAACTTTTCACCATATCTAATAGTACCATTAATTAATGCTTTATTAGTTAAATATTATTTTGGTGATTTTGATAAAGGATATGTATGGAGTGTATCAGATATTTATTATTGGTTTGGTATTATTGTAGTTTCTATTGTTATTTTATATGGGTTAAGATATATAAAATAATAATAGATATAATAAATTATATATATATGAATATTAGATATAATTTTAAAAATGTATCACAACAAATAAATAAAGAAGGATTAGATCTATTAGTTGTTTCATATGGAGGAAGTTCTAGTAATACACTAGTAAATACATTAGAAAGAGAAGGTTATACATGTAGTTCTCCCTTATGGCGTGATGTTTTATGTCATTGTCCAAAATATATAGATTGTGATATACCAATTATATATATTTATAATAATCCAATTAAATCCTTTTTATCAATGAAGCGACGAGGTAAAGGCTTTTATGATATAAATCAGAAAAAATTAAGTAACTGTGATAATGTGAATATATCTGATGAAACTTTACTAAAATTAATGATACATCAATTTCAGGAATGGACTGATATAAAAAGAGATAATGTATTAATTATTCATACAGCTGAATTATTTAAAGATAGTATAAATGATAAATTAAATACTTTTTTAAAAACAACGGTAAGACATTTCCCTATTGAATATAGAAATCCAAAAACAAATACTAATAATATTAATGCAAAACTTACTAAATTATTTGATAAATATAAAAATGAAATAGATGAAATTATTAATTTTAAAAAGAGACTTGAACTTAATATTATAGATAATGAAAATATAACTCAAAAAATAATAAATGATATACCATTACACGTAATTCAAACTTATAAAAATATTATACCCCATACAATTCAAGATGGAATGGAATTATTGAGAAAACAAAATCCTGAATTTAAATTTTATTTTTATAATGATGATGATATATTAGACTTTATTAAAAATAACTATGACAAAGATGTTTTAGATAGTTTTAATAAATTAATACCAGGTGCATATAAAGCTGATTTATTTCGATATTGTATATTATACAAATATGGTGGTGTATATATGGATATTAAATTAGTAATGAGTTCGGATTATAAATTAATTAATTTAATAAAATACTCCGACGAATTACATGTACTAGATGATACCACTTATACTAGAAATAAAAAATCCCATGGTAAATTTATTTACCAGGGGATGATGATAACAAAATCAAATAACATTTTTATTAAAGATTTAATTGATACAATTGTTAAAAAGTGTAAATATTATGAACTAGGAAAAAATCCATTAGATATTACTGGTCCTAATATGTATTGGCATCAATTAAAAAAATATATAAATAAAAAAAATATAGATTATAAATCATTAGTTCATAGAGGATCTTCAAAAATATATTTAAAATCGAAGTTAATTATCGAAGGATATAAACTAGATAATTATAATAAATTATATGGTAAAAACAGATATTATTTAAATTATCCAAATAATGTGTATAATTATTCAATAATTGATTATAATATAGCATGTTGTTTGTGTGTTAGAAACTGTGAAAAACATTTAAATAAAATATTTGAGAATTTAAAACAACTAATAAAATTATTTAAAAAATGTTATTTTATTTTTGTTTATGATAATTGTTCAGATAATACTGAAAAGATTTTACTAGATTTTAAGAATAATAATGATAATGTTATTATTAGAAATATTGAAAATACATCGAAATGTAGAACAACTCGAATTGCTAAAGCACGTAATGAATGTATTGAAATTATTTATAATGATCTTGAAAATATAGATTATCATATTATGATTGATGCAGATAATGTTAATACTAAAAAATGGAATGTAAATATTTTACCTAAATATTTTTGTAGAGATGATTGGGATTGTTTAACATTTAATAGAGAAGGATATTATGATATATGGGCACTATTATATAATCATATTCAACATCATTGTTGGGGATATAATGATTTAGATTGCTGTTGGAAAATAGTATCTTTTATGAGAAATGATATAACAAAAAAATTAAAAGATTTAGATGAGGGAGAATTATTTACATGTTATTCCGCATTTAATGGGTTTGGTATATATAGAACAAACGTTTTTAAAGATATACATTATGAAGGGATATACAAAAATTTTAAACAAATGATACCAAATGGTAAAAGGAAAAAAACTCTTAAGTTTTTTAAAAAATTTACAAAAAATAAAAAATTAGAAATAGTTGATGGATGTGTAAATCCTGGTTTCGGAACACATTGTGAACATTTATATTATCATTTATCAGCAATTCAACAAAAAGATGCAAAAATCAGAATTACAAAAGAATGTTTAAACTATTGAATTAATTATATTAATTTTTTCGTCTAAATATTCTTTTGGATAAATTTTATAATTTATTTTTATAATTTTTTCATTTTCATTTATAATTTGTTTTAATATTTTTATATTTGAATTATTTAATTTTTTTATTTTATCTTCAAATTTTTTTTTATTTTCTTCATTTCTCCCATGCCCAGTATAATAACTTATTTTAGTAAAATTATTATTAATTAATTTATTTATGTTATCAAAATGTTCTTTATTAAAAATCTCAAATATTAAATCATAATTTATAGTAACTTTATTAATAAGTTTTGAAGTAATTCCCATATATTCTAAACAATAGTCATAATATAAACTACAAAATTTATTATCTACCAAAGTTAAATTTGATTTTCTTTTCTGATTCAATATCATTCTTGAAACTACTATATCAAAAAAATTTCTTATAATTAATATATTATAAATATATGGTGAATATACACTTTTATAATTTTTAATATCATTCAATTTCTTGTCTTCATAACCAAATAATATCCCGTCTAATATTTTTTCATTAGAGAATTTATCAGATATTATTTTATCTATTCTAGCATCATTCTTGCGGGCCGACTGCAATTTTATAAATGTTGTATTTACATTAATATCATTATAATATAATAATTTATTTATTTTAGATAATAAATTAAAACTAATTATATGATTCCCAGATTTCCTAATACCAATAATATTAAAATAATAGCTTGTAACAATATTATATTTACTAATATCTACTCTTTTGAAATGATTCTGTGCTTTAATTCTATCTTCTTTATTTATACCTTTAGGATGAATTTCTGATTTAAATATTGCATTATTATTATCACTTAATTGATATGCTGGTGAAGGTTCAATGGTAAAATGTTGTATATTTTTATCATATTGTAGTATTTTTCTTTGTAAATACATATCACTTGTTCTATCTATAATCTTCAAGTTATTAATAAAAGATTCAGCATAAAATTTATTTATTATAAAACAAGCATTACTCATGGTAATTTTTTTGGTTAATTTTATATTATTTAATGGCGGAAAACTACCACGTTGTTCTGCTCTTATCAAAATAGGTTTTTCAAAATTAACATTATATTGTTCTAAATTCTCCATTTTTATCATTTTATTAAGAATATCCATACCATCATCTGTAAATTTTATATCGTCTTCGCATATCATTATTAAATTCTCATAATTATTTTTAATTATATCTTTCATAACATTAATAAAACTACACCAGTTTCCTATTTGATGCTTAATTAAAACATTATTTGAACACCCACATTTATTTTTATTACACCTAAAGCAGGAGGGGAATTTTTTTACAAAATTAGTTTTCATCATATTTTGCACTTCAAGACTATCTTTATCTATTGCTTCAAATATTTCATAATTGATAATTTTTACTCTATTAAACTCTTGTTTAATATGTTCTTTTCTATCAGAACAAGATTTTAAATTAATAACATATACTTTATTTATTAATTTAGGTAACATTATTATATATATGTAATATATAATAATTATGGAATATTTAAAATTTTCAAGAATTTGGCGCTAATTTTATATAGTATTTTTCTTTCAAACTTTTAACAAACTGTTCTAATTCTATATTTTTTCCATTATTTATAAGATCAGTATCTAACATTACATTTATCTGTCTATTTTGTACGTTTTTTTGTTTTGTTTTAGTATGTTTTATAATTGGACAAAATTCAGATGATGTTAATAATTGAAAACTGTCATGGAGTGTATTTATAAATTTTTTTCCCTTATCTTGCTGTAAGTCTTCCAGATTTACTATTATAGCATTTTTAACATTTTTAAATATATTTATATAAGAATTTATTTTATAATATCTCAGTTCAAATATTGTCTTATTTGTTTCTCCACTATAAATATTTATATCATGGTCTTTGCGAGCGTCATTTGCTATTATTTTATTGGTTAGAAATAATTTTATATTATTAAATTTCTTCATATGATGTGGTAATTTATACATTGATTTTAACCAAGGTTCTAAGTCCCTAATAATAAAAATAAATAATGTTTTATCTATTGTATTATCATATAAATCAAGCTTTGGTGTTCCATGTTTCCAACCTGTTTTATCACGATAATAGGATGAGCATATATCAATATTTTTAATATTTTTTTCAATTAAGCAATTAAGAAAATTTGTACCGCTATTCCTTTCTCCAAATATTTTAATCTTTTTAATCATTATATAATTAAGTTATAAAAAAAATACTAATTATCTTTCTCATGAACCTCTTTAATTGTAATTGTTGGTGTTTCCTCTATTAATTCTTCTTTTTTCTGATCCCATACCTCTTGATACTTGTAAAATGGTACATTTGTGTATAAATGATGAATATTATGATAACAATGATTTTGCATTAGAACTCTTGTAAACCAACTGAAATCATTTTCTTTTACAACACCTGTTATTTTATGAGTTGTTTTAATAATACTATCTCGATCTTTTACATCTCTTTCGGGTAGTTTATGATGATTATAATAATCTAATAGATATGCAGATAGAAACAATGATATTCTTAAAGGTATCCAATATTTAAATATATATTGGAATCCGTAACCATTATAACATAACATACTAAATGATCCAATATAGAATAATTGTGTTAACCCCATGTCAATAACCTCACGTATTGGTCTTTTCTGAATATGTTTACTATAATGATAAATATAATTATAATCAAGAAACCAACCATATTTAATAACATCACTAAAATTACTGTAAAATAGATCAGGATCATTCTCTTGATTTGTATGTAAGTGGTGATATTGGTGAATGAACTTCCAGGCTGGGAAGGAGGTCGAATAAATTAATGCACTTCCTCTACCAACAACGTCATTTAAGTATTTATATTTACCGTCACCAATTAAATTATGAGCACTTTCGTGAAATGGTGTAAAATTAGCGTATAATGACATTGTTATTAAGAATAAGTAAATAGGGTAGTTTACAGCAGTTATAGTAAACCCAAATAATAGATATAAAAATATTATACTATTAGAAAAAAATAAAGATAGGGTAATGTAATGAATTTGGGACATATATATATTAAAATTATAATTTTTTTAAATATGAATTAGATTCCATAATACGCAAGCGTAGATATACTAAACTGTGAAATAATCTGATCGAGTGGGAAGTTATTCCGATAATGATGTTTAACATTATTATATTCAGTAATAGGAATATGAGGAACCTTCTTTAAAATGGAGTTCACAAGATCAATACTAGAAGGATTCATAGTATATTCCTTATATCCTGCAATAATGCCATTTACATAATCAGTATGTTGTAAAGTATCCAACTCCAGTATATTGTTAATAATCTGATTAGCATCATTCATTGTCATACTTACAAGAGGAACCGCATCATTATTAGAAAGAATTGGTGAATGATGTGACATTATTTATAAAAGAGATATGTCTTATAGTAGTCTTTAAAATCACTTTTTAATTCACTTTTGTAAATGCTTAAAAGTGTAATACTATAATAAGTTATATGAACAGTGTAGACGAAAATGATATTACAATTAGCGAGGATGTTGCGGCAATTGATAAGTTTGAAGATATGGGGTTATCTGAAAATATTCTAAAAGGGTTGTACTCCTTTGGTTTTGAAACACCCTCAATGATTCAGCAACGAGCAATTGCTCCAATTATTTCTGGACGCGATATTATTGCTCAATCGCAGTCTGGAACAGGTAAGACGGCTACTTTTCTTATTGGTATTTTACAGAATATTGATACAAGTAAGAAGAAGCTACAATCTATTATTTTGGCACCAACTCGCGAACTAGCAAAACAAATTTCAAGTGTAGCAGAGAAGATTTCAAAATATATGGATGTCAATATTAAAACTGTAATTGGTGGAACAAAACGTAGTAAATATTCATATGACTATGCTGACGTAAATCATATTATCATTGGTACCCCCGGTCGAATCAGTGATTCTTTAACCCGAGGTACGATTGATGTATCTGATTTAAAAATTATGGTGTTAGATGAGGCAGATGAAATGCTTTCACATGGGTTTCGAGATCAACTAATTACTATTTTAAAATATATCCCAACTAATGCTCAAATTGGTCTTTTTAGTGCAACTATTCCTCCGGAAATGATGAAAATTACAAGAAAGTTTATGCAAAAACCCCTAAAAATCTTAGTTAAAAAGAATGATGTTACCTTAGATGGTATTAAACAATATTATGTTGCGATTGAGAATGAACAAGAAAAGTTCGAATGTATTTGTGCATTATATAGTACAATCAATATCACACAATCCATTATTTATGCAAATTATAAAAAAACTGTTGAATGGCTTGCTAAAAATATGCAGGAAAAAGATTTCCCGGTAGATTATATTTGTGGTGGGATGACTAGTGAAGAACGAGCTGATATTATGACAAAGTTTCGGTCGGGTGATATTCGAGTCCTAATTTCAACTGATCTTCTATCACGAGGAATTGATGTTCAGCAAATCTCACTTGTAGTGAATTATGATATTCCTTTTGAGAAAGAAACCTATATTCATCGAATTGGTCGTAGTGGACGTTATGGTCGAAAGGGTGTAGCTATTAATTTAGTTAATCAGAAGGACTTTCAGCGATTCAAAACAATTCAAGATACATATGAAACTACAATTGACGAATTGCCAGAAGATATTGCGAATTTAATTTAATAAATATTATATATATACTATTATATATTATGGAATATGTTGTTGTTGCTTCGATTATATCTTTAGGATATTTGTTAAGTAAAAAAAAAATAAATAATAGAAATATTATAGAACGTAAGAAAATAATTACTAATAAACTACCAAATAGTAATATACAGACTGCTACAATTGAAAAAAACATTTTTAACACAATGAAATCAAATTATAAAAAGGTGTTTGATAATTATAATTCTGATTCAATTAAAAATAAAAATAATATTGTAATGCCCGGTCCACCCAAAGAGTTTGGTATCGTTGAAGAAACAAGATTTAATCAAGTTAATACTAGTACGGTTCCAGTTGAAGCAAATACTTTTGCATCAAATAATTTAATTAATGAAGTTAATACAAAACCCGAAATACCAAAGTTTAAAATATTTAATAAACCAGCAGATGGAAGTGAAACCGGTGGATTTGGTGGTATATCATTAACTGGTGAACCAATTCTTAGAGAAAACTTTAAACATAATAATATGGTTCCATTTTTTGGAAGTACTGTTAAACAAAATGTTGATAGTGGAATGTCACGAACTAAGTTCGAAAACTTTACTGGTTCACAGGAAAATTACATAAATAAAAAAGAGGTTCGACATATGGGAGATGTTGGTACAAATAACTCCTCTCAACCATACGGTTCACAGTCTTCAACGGATTTTAGACAATCACGAATGAATATTTCGTTAAAGCGAAATAATGTTGCACCCATTGAACAAATTCGTGTCGGTCCAGGTTTAAATAAAGGTTATACATCACAACCATCTGGTGGATTTCAACAAGCTGATACACGAGATTATGTCTTACCAAAGACAACAGATGAAACCAGAGTTAAAGCTAATCCAAAAGTTAGTTATAGTGGTAGAATAATTTCAGGAAAGAGAATATCGGTTCCGGGTAAAATCGGAGTTGTTTCAAAACATTTACCAGATTCATTTTATGTTAATAATCCAGATCGTTATTTCACAACAACTGGTGCTGTATTAGGACCAACTGTCCGTTCTAATATATTAGTTAAACCAACCAACCGTAAGAAAACTAGTAAGTATCATGTTGGACCAGCAACAAATGTTCAAGGTTCTCGCTCAAAGAAACGTAATATTAAATATAAGATTGATACTAAACAAACCTTATCTGGGTTTGGGTGGAGAAATATTGAGGAAATGGGTCGATGGGTTGCAGAAAAGTTTGACTATGGTAAAGATACTACTACTATGAAACACACTGTACGGGAAGAGTTGGCAGATAAAAATAGATTAGGCAATGCAGGGGGTTCTACAAAAAGTACACTTCATAATAAAAACTTACGACAAACAAGAAAAACAAATTGTATTGGTAATCCTCGTCCCACGGGTAATGTAGAAAAGTCAGATTATCGTGGGTATGTTAAAGATCCAAATGATGTAGCACGAACAACGATGAAAGAAACATTAATTGACAATGATCGATATGGTGTGGTAGCACCTAGTAAAAATAAGAGCACTGGTTACCAGAATGTAAAACACAATGCATCAGAAACTCATCGGGAAACAACATCTGTTAATTATACTGGTAATGCACATGGTAGTAACGCAGAAGAATCACGTGAAGCGATGTGTAATAGTTCATCAACTAGTTTACGTGATACTGTATCGCGTGGCAGAAAACCAGCTGACAGTGGAGCAAAAAAAGCAATTAGTGGAGACAATATTAAAATGACCACAAAGAAATTAGGCGATCTCAAAAATAAGAGTATTAATAAGAGAGGAATGATGTCAACCAAGACATATAACTCATTACCACAAGTTGAAAAATGTGGAACTACAAAGGGCAAAAATACATTACCGAATGGACCATTACAACAAAGATTAGATCCATCAATGTTAGAGGCATTAAAGAATAATCCTTACAATCATTCCATATAATAAATATAATAAAAAAAATAATAACTATTATTTTTTTTATTTCTTATCCCAATTATCCAAAAGCGATCTTAATTTGTAATTTGTTATTGTTTAGTAGGACCATAATCTAAAAGAACTTTTTTCAATCTAAAAATTACAGTATAGTTTAGATATTTTTATGAAAACATAAAAATAATTATAATTAAAGCGTAAATCATAAACCACCAAATAGAAAACTTTGTGAATTTAAATTCTGATGATATTTTATTTATTTTATTTACAGTATTTGCAATATTTGCCATATTATTAAAGTTGTTGTTGTTGTTGTTGTTCTTGTTGTTCTTATTATTCTTATTATTCTTATTATTCTTAGGGTTTTTCTTTTTGTTAATTATATTATTTAGATCATTTAGATCATTAAGATTATTAAGACTATTCAAATTAAAAGTATTATTTGATGCCATATATATTGTATTGCGGTTTTTAATTATAATATTTATCTATTAAATATTTTAAATAGAATGAATATTAATATGGCGATATTAGTAGATGCTAAAAAAGAATATACCATTCAACTAAAAAATATGTTAATACCCTCTATATACAAACACTTTGAAAATATAATTAATGATCTTAGAGGAAAAAATATTCTTAAACAGTTTCAAGAACATTTAATGGAAGTACCTTCGTGGAGTAACAGTGTATTAGAGAAAAAAACATTAGATATTACTGAAAAATATGATTATGAGTTAATTGATGAATTATTAACAGCCATATTTATAAGTAATGTTCGTATATTAACAGCTATTAAAACTCAAAATGTAGCAGATGATATTAATATTAAAATACCAGAACTAAATAATTTCATTCACAAATGTTATCATGAATCTGCAAAAGAAATATATAAAAATCCATATATATTTTTAAAAAATAATCTAAGTAGTAGAAAAATACAAGAAAATATGAGAATTACCTTACACCTAATTGATAGTTCAATTGATAATGCAATTCGATTATTACTACCCTTAAAACAAATATTACATACATATGTTAATAATTCATTAGAGGGAGAGGTTAGTGAGGAGGATGAGGTTGTAGAGGA
>TARA_B110000971_G_scaffold140339_1_pt1 | contig 13120 bp, 13 predicted proteins | sample TARA_B110000971 | Tara Oceans TARA_B110000971 (sample SAMEA4397842) | marine metagenome | biome: Polar Biome; feature: [SRF] surface water layer (ENVO:00010504); material: water (ENVO:00002006), including particulate matter (ENVO:01000060) such as... | depth 5 m | reverse complement strand
TAAACAAATAAACAAATAAACAAATAAACAAATAAACAAATAAACAATTAAATAATTATAATCTAGTCCAATAAAGTACCACTATGTCCATCATTATATTTACCTGGTTGATTAAGAGCGGTTACGTTGAAATCTAATAAATGATTCACACCATTAAAGAATAATGGGTCACCGTTATATCGCAAGAATCGTATGGTAAGTCTATCCAGTCGCGGGAATGGGGTGGAATAATATCGAATCTCACGTTGGGTTGGGATTGTGCCAATGTTTAACTTCGTCGTACATTTTTCATAATCAACTGGAATAACCATAAATGTATCATCTGCTGGTTCTGAATTACTTTCTAATCTATGTAGTTCTCTAATATCAAGTATAATATATCTATCACAGTTTAAATCCAATATATTACTCGCAGTTGGTAATTTTGATTGTGAATAAACAAAATTCGGTAAAAACCCCATTAATTCACCAATACTAAATTTTCTATATTCTTTTGATTTTGTTTGAGTTTCTTTAACATCTATATACACATATTCATGTATTCTTGGATTGCAAAATATTTTTTCACCAGAATAAAAATAATATTGACTTGATTTTATATATATCTTTTTAGTTATTTTATCATATGAAAATGGAGACCCCAATGTCGGTGTTGATTCTTCACATGGTGATTCGTCGTCTTTATAATCAGGGTCACAGCACGTTCCATTGGTCATTGCGTCATTCAATGCGTCAACAAATTCACAGGGGTCGGTGTATTTACCTGGTTTAACACATTTCATTTTAACTACATCTGTTAAGTCTGATGTTTCATAATAATATATTCTATTATTAGCATATAGAACATTTCCATTTGAATCATATTGTTCATATACATTATAAAAGGTATTTGGTATGTTTGCCTGTGTTAATTCAATTGATATAACATCCTGATGTTCATACTCTAATTTTAATAAATATGCTGAGGGGTCAGGGTATAAAATTTTGTCTCGAGACCTACTATCTACAATAATTCTTTTTGAGCGTTTACCATGTGTTTTATTCTTTTCCGGTGGTTTAATAATCATCTGGTCATATGTGGGGTTTACCATTTCTAGTTGTTCATTTATTCCATTAGGAAAACTTGAAAATACGTTTGGTTTATATTCATCCATTTATATTTTATACATATATTTAATATATATATCAACCTTAATTATGTATTACGGGTAATATGTATAAAAGAATATTCTTATAAATAAATATATGAATTTATTAACATCTATTGATAATTTTAATGTTATAAAGTCAGTTTTACAAACAACATTTAAAAAAAAACAAATTGATATAAAAGACCAACATGACAACGATATAAGACAAGTTATACAATTTATTGATTCGAAAATTCAATATATTGATTCTTCTAATATTCAAAGTATTAATAAGAAAGTACTTGATTTTTCATTAAACGCCATCAATGATTCTAGAAGTAAAACAATGACCCGAAATAAACCTCCTCCGCCAAAAAACAGGGCATCTGTTGAAAGTATATTTGATGAGACAATTTCGAATGAATCAAACCCGAGTAATTTTATGCCCCCTCCAAGTATAACCCAAGGAAATTCAAAATCAATGGATGATATTCTACAAAGTCATGAATCAGACCGTAAACTTCTTGATCCACCCCGTCCTATTAATACACATAAAGATATAAATTTTTCACTTGAAGAACCAGAGGTCGACCAAAAAGAAGCATATGAAGAAATGCTGAAAAATCGAGGGTTGACGTCTGATACACAGACCCCTGATACACAGGTAGATGATAATGAATTTAACATAAATGATATACCCACGCAAGATATTCCCACGCAAGATATTCCCACGCAAGATATAGAACCAACCAAAATTATAAATAATTTCAGTATAAATGGATTAACCGATAATATGTCGACTTCAATTCATGCGATAAATAGTAACATTAGTCGAAATGATAATATTAGTCGAAATGATAATATTAGTCGAAATGATAACATTGGCAATGACGCCATACGAACAGATAATAGATTAGATGATATATTAAATAGTAGACAAACTAATATATTCACCCCAACGCCTAATATTATATCTAAAACTCATTACTTAACAATTGATTCACGGTATCGTAATTTCGAATTATACCCCAATCCTTCTAATTTCCAGATAATATTTAAGAATGAAAATATATATTCGAATGTTAAATCAATTAGTTTAGTTCATTGCTCTATACCTAATGTAAATATAACACCATATCTTAAATTATATATAGATGAACTACCGAGTAACTTTGTATCAATTGGTAGTTCCGATAAATATTTCACTAAATTAATTAGAAGAGAACCCGCGAACACAGATATATTATGTGATGTAAAGAGTATAGCAGATGAAATTATATTAGAAGAAACTCGGGCGGGTATTATAGATAAAATGACATGTAATATTCAAACGTCACTTGATATGCCATTATTACAAGACATTGACAAAATACATATTAAACACTTGGAAAAGGTTAATGGGAATATTAAATTATATTTAGAAGATGGACAAACTAAAACGAATATGGCGAATGAAGACATAGTATATATATATAACACAACCCCGACTGTAGATGACCGGATATCATTTGATAAAGATATTGTTATTTCAACAATGGATATAATCGATTATACTAATGAACACAAAGAATCATTGGTTAAAATAAATGCTAATTATTATAGCAGCACTCAGAGTAATAATATGGAAATTGATGCTCAAAGTATGTTGAAGAATGATAAGATGGAAATGGAAGAACGTGGTTATAATTTTGCGAATATATTAAATCCAGAATCCGATTATTTATACATTCGTTATAAGAATACTGAGACGGGTGAAGTATATGAAGAGATAATGAAGATATATAATGTAATACAAGAGGATTTAATTATTGTTAAACCATTAAACTATAATAATGACATTGGATATGAAATACAAGAGTTTAAATACGTAAGACGAAAAGCAGAGGGGTATAATGTAACTGACCACAAATCATTATATTATAAAGGGGGGCATAAAGTATATGATGTTGGGGTTGATAGTTTTTGTATACGCGATGTGGTAATAGGAGAAATGAACGAACCATTTTATATTCATCATAATAATCAGATTAATTATACATTCCGGATTGTTACTTAACCATATTTACTTTGTTTATATCGTCATCTGTTATATCTTTATGTTTTGTTTGAAGGATTTTTCTTTTTGAATCTTGGTGAAATATGGTATTAAGATGTTAAGTTATATAATGTATAATTTTATTATATAATTTTATTATATAATTTTATTATATAATATATATGGAGCGTAAAAGAAAAGCGATAGAGTTTAATAAATTATCAAATAAAATACAAACTGAATTTTTACAAGACACAATATATAATAATGCATGAGTTAGTGAAGAGTTCGACAGAAGACCGTGGGGTGCTGGGCAAGGTGGTAATGATTTGAATGTGCCAATTTATATGCGAAATTTAATATATTATACTGATGATTATAGACCAATTTGGACAAATGAAATGTTATACACCGGGCATAGCATATTAACTAAAAATCTAGATAATGAAAATATTTCTCCGACTGTTTATCCTAATGCAACATCTCATATATTAAAATCAATAAAAAATTATCCAGTTAATAATAAAGAAGTATGTACTGTCGGGAGTATTAGTCCGTGGGTTGAATCAATATTATTGTATTCGGGTGCAATAGTCGATGTAATCGATTATAATCCACCTGTATTAGAAAATATAAATAATCCACGTTTACATGTTATAACCAATGTAATAAAGCAATATGATTGTATTGTTAGTTATTCATCGATAGAACATAGTGGATTAGGTAGATATGGTGATGATATCGACCCGGATGGAGATATTAAAACAATGGATTTTTTTCATTCCATTCTAAAACCAGATGGATTGTTATTCTTAGCAGTTCCACTCGGAGAAAAGACACGATTAGAGTGGAACCACCATCGTATATATGGACCGTCTCGATTTGAAAAATTAACACAAAAATTCAAATTAATTAATTTATATGGTAATCAATCTACAGATAATATTTATAATTACTTTGTCGGAGAAAATAATTGGCAAAACCAACCTGTTTGTGTATTTCAAAAAAAAATATAAATAGATTATATAAATGAATCTCACTGTTATTGAAAAGGCATAATTTGCATTACATCTTTTTCTATTATATATCCTAATTAGTGGTAATTATATAGGCAATCTGTTAAGTTGTAGTTTTCAACGAGTTCTTAATGAAAATATGATATATAAGCATGTATTAGCATTTGCTATATTTTATATTACAATTTCGATGTCAATGGAAGACTCTTTTAATCCGCTCCAGCATTTATTGATATCATTTTGTTCATATGTATGGTTCATATTAACATCAAAAATGAAAGCATATTATATAATGGCAGTATTAGCGGTTATATTAACTGTATATATATTAAATAATATTATCAAATATTATCAAAAAAAACATAATTCAGACAAATTGAAAAAAATAAATACAATTATTCATATAGTAGGAATTGTAGTATCCTTTATTATAACAATAACTGGATTTATTATATACTACAAAATCAAAAGGAAAGAATATAGTAAAAATTGGAGTTGGAATATATTTATATTTGGAAAACCATTTTGTAAAAACAAATAGATTTTCGATAGATTTTCGATAGATTTTCGATAGATTTTCGTTGTTATACGTTCACTTTAAATAAAAGTCTTTGTCTTAGTAAACAAATCCCAAATGTCCATTTCTTTATTGTGTGGCCAGTAGAAGTTCCCTATATATTTCGACCCACCGCCTCCTTTTGCTGTCCCTCCTTTTTTTCCCAATGTTTGTGCCATTTGGGTTAGATTATATCTCGGTGGTTTACCACTTTCATATTCATGTAACGATACTTTATAACATCTATTACTAAATTGATATCCATATAAAACAACGAAATCAATTTGTTCTCCTCGTTTCATAGCATTTGTCATTATTTGTCGACCAACCATCTTGTATAGAACTGGGTCATCATAATTCAATATTTTCACCTTATGTCCTTGGAAGAATTCAGTCCGAGCATTTACTGCTACTTGTGTTTTGATATTATCCGCGAGTTCATTGTAATAATATCCAATCATATTCAGTACATTACGCATGTCATTTTTCACAGTAACACCAAGATGTTTAAAATCTTCTAATTTGTCGAATCGGATTGATAAATATGGGTTATGAAATACTCTATATTGGTAGAACGTACTTATATTTTTATATTGAGTTAAAAACGGTAAACGTAATTTACGGTCATCGTTGTCTATAAGTTGAACGAATAATGGAACGTCGTCTTTTGGATTAAAGAACTTCCAAGCATATCCTATTGCCGCGTGTTTTTCATCTCCTATAAAATGGGCGAATCCTTTATTATTCTTATTTGTTATTCGTTGCCCAATTGAATGGTCGTCGATTATTATAACTTCTTTTGCTAGTGATTTGAAATATTCCAAGTTTTCTTTATTATATTGTAAATCAACGATCAATATAACACGCCCTTTCATATCACTTTCATGTCTTTTGAATCGACCATCAACTCCGCGTCCAGAGAATGGTTTCATCGGAATACATAGTATATCTGTTTTTTTATTATCCGTCAAAAACTGGGTTGCTACATATGCCGACATAATACCATCTGCGTTTCCATTATTGAAAATAATACAGTTAATGGATTTCTTTACAGTATCTGATACTTTAGATGAGAATGTTATAATATTAGAAAACGAGTCTTGGTAATCCTTCTTCTCTTTTTTAAACGAATCGTCTGTATTTGCCAGAATACTATTCTTAAATAATGCCTGATAATCCTTGTTCTGTTGTTTGATCATTTGACTAGCAGGAGACCATTTATTCACTGGTGAATTCTTCGGTGATTTATTGTTTTTATTAGGTGATACTGGTTTATTAGGTGATTTATTGTTTTTATTAGGTGATTTATTGTTTTTATTCGGTGATTTATTGTTTTTTAGGGAATTCTTAGGAGATGCCGAAGTTGACTTCTTAGATTTAGATATTGTTTTTTTTAGGGAATTCTTAGGAGATGCTGAACTGGATTTTTTAAGAGAATTCGTTTGAGAGTTTGATTTAACAACCATTATAATATATCATATATATTTAATAAAACGGTGTTTTATTAAATGATTAATATTGTATATAATAATCGTGGCGGATGCGTAAGAATATGTGATACATCTATTGTGCCTATTTTACAACCTACTCCTAAACCTACTCCTAAACCGGTTTCATCTAATGTATGTAGTTCTACTTATTGCCAATCACCATATCAAGGACAATGTCGTGCTACAACGAGTGACTGTGTTGGGATTATATTCCAAAAGAAGATTGGTGATTTTATAAATGAACCGGATTATGTTTGGTGCGGTGATTAATTTAAATTTCCGGTGTTTATAAAAAAAATGTTATATTATTATATAAAAGGCCTCTTTTTTTTAATAATCGAACTGGTTGTGTGATGATGTGTGATAATAAACCGGCAAAAAAACCGACAGAAAATAATTTGGGGGGAGTGATACTTGTTTAAATACTGGTACTTGTGGCAAAACAACCCGAACAAATCAATGTACAACTGCTAAAAAAATAGGTGATAGTGGGTGTGGTACAATAGATGCTGTTAACTATACTCCACAATCTTGGGAAGTTGGATGGTTAAACCCAAAGATAACCGATGGAACTTTAACATTAAGACCAAATATTGCTAGAGGTTCTTGGTGTGCGTGGCAATCAATATCCGCACCTTATGCTATAGGTGTTTGTTTAAAAATAGAACCACAATCTGGATTTAAAATAAATGGTGTTGTTCCACCTATACATTATATGATAGCAGTAGATGGTAATGGAACAACTGATAATCAATTTGCTGATATTCATACTAACACATCCTATTCAGGAGGAAAAGAAGGACAAAAACTTATAGATGATTATGGAACCGGATGTATGAAAAATAACGATGCCGATAATAATGCATTAAAATGGACAGTTGTTGACCCCTCTAATTGCTATACAACTACAAATGCCAAAGATATTATTCCTTTTTATAAAAATTAAAATTAATCTTAAATTAAAATATATATATATTATATAAAATGGTTCATATTGTATATAATAATCGAAGTGGTTGTGTAAGAATATGTAATGAAAAGAAACCTGATAAAGTGGTTGAAGAAAATTTGGGGGCAGGGGGAACATGTAATCAATCTTGCTATTCTGGTTCAGAATGTGCTGACGTTACAAAGTGTTGTCAAGTTTCAAGCGGAGTATGTTATAAACCTGCCGCAACTACAGAGGGTTCATATTCCTCTTTAAAAAAAGAGGGAAACGTGTTCGTGTGTCCATCTGACTTTGTCGTTGACCCCGCAAATCCTCCATACAACGGATACTGTTATTGTAATGGGAGTACTTGGTGTGGTGGTTCTTCTGGAAGTCCAACACCAGCACCTGCCCCAACACCAGCACCTGCTCCAACACCAGCACCTGCTCCTGGTTGGATAAATGGATATGATGGTGTTTCAACGACCCCATATAGTAAAGGAATGAATCATGGTAGTGTATATGATTTAACAAATAAAGATGGAGCAGGAACAGCATGTACTATTAACAACGCATCTAGGTGGTATGGTACTGATAGCATGGATAAATTCTTATCATCGTTACATAAGACTGTTACCGTTGATGGTGAAATTATTACATTTGATGATAAATCATTCGGTCATTTACCACCAAATGTAAATACATCTGATGGGTCTCCGTCAGGATGTGGAACTTGTTTTATGGTAAAAACAAAGCAGAAGTCCGGTTCTCCTCCAACATCTGGTTCTTGTAATGTAGACACAGTAAAACATATATTAATAATGGGGACTGATACGTTTGAACCAACTAGTCCTGAAATTGGGGAGACTCCGTATAAAACCGGTATGTCATCATATCCTAATTGTTCAGATGTTGATACTAGATGGTGGTTTGACTATAAATTAGTTTATGATTATCCTGGGTGTAGACCTAAAAATAAATAAAACCCCCTAAACCAAACACTCACTCTTATCATAAATCGTATTTAGTTGACGGTTAACCTTAATGAATGTCGTACATTTGGCAATATCTTTGAGTCTTTTTGCCCCTACATATGTACATGTTGACCTAATACCTCCTAGAATATCTAGAACTGTATCTTCTACCGGACCCTTGTATGGAATCATACGCACCTTGCCTTCTGATGACCGGTATTTATTCATACCGCCATTATGCTTATCTTGTGCGAGTTTTGATGACATTCCATACGATATCTTATATTGTTTTCCGTCCTTTTCTACTAGTTCTCCGCCACTTTCAGTGTGTCCTGCGAAGAACCCACCTGCCATTACAAAATGACCTCCTCCTGCGAATGCCTTACTGAAATCGCCTACATTTACAATTCCACCATCACTGATAATATGTCCAGACAATCCATTCGCAGCATCGGAACACATATCAACAACACTCAATTGTGGAACTCCAACACCAGTCTTAAGTCTGGTTGAACATAGACTACCACTTCCAATACCCACCTTAACAACATCGACTTTCGCAGATAGAATGAGTTCAGACACCATATCATTTGTTGCCACATTTCCTGCGAAGATTGTTAGTTTTGGATATTGTTCCCGTGCCATTTTACAGAAATCAACGAACTTGGTGCTATATCCATTTGCCACATCAATTGTTAGAAAATGCGGATTTAGATGGGCAATTAGTTCCTTGGTTTTTTCCCAATCTTTATCACTGATTCCACTTGAAATACAATAATAATCTGGGTCCATGTCAAGTGGAAAATCTTCGACTGCGTAATGTTTGTGAAAAACAGTCATCATTTTATGTTTAACTAGTTCTCTATACATTTCAAATGTTCCCGTGGTATCCATATTTGCCACCATAATCGGAATACCTGTCCATTCTCTACCGGAATGAACGAATTTAAAGGTTCGTTCGAGTTGAACTTCACTACGCGAACCAAGTGATGAACGTTTTGGGAGAATCAAAACGTCATCAAAATCATAAAATGGATCACTTACTACTTTCATTATTAATAAGTTATATGGGAATGGTTTTATATGGTTTTATAATTATCTACATATCATCTATTGAACTAACTCACCATACTCATGTGCCCCGATATGACGAAGTTTTATTCTAGTATCCGCATATATAATTCCACCATTGTTGTTAAATAAATGTGAAAAATAATAATCTTCTGTCAAATAATCATTATCAACAACCTTACAATCGAAATAATTGTATAATATAATCGGGTCTCCTGTTGAACCAGGTAAAATAAATGTTTCCACATCTTTTTGAATTCGGAGTAATGCAGATTTCTTTAACAACATAAATCCAGTCGCACCATGTTTAATCCGAATTAAATTAGGAGAAGGGGTCGACATATTTTGATTAACTAAATCCACTTTACTACTTGGTTCTAATATTAATTTATTTCCAACCCATTTATATGCTTTGTTCGGATAAATACCTATAACACATTCTAAATCGTGTTCAATCAACATTAACACATTTTCTGGTGCCCATACTACATCGGCATCTATAAATATCATATGAGTAAAACTTTCGTTATCCATAAATAATGAACTAAGCATATTTCTTGCCCGAGTAACAAGTTGATTATTAATAAATTTTAATTCAAATTGAATATTATTTTGTGATAAAAGCATACAAGTATATAATAAGGATTCGGTATAAGCAGAGCATACATTACCGCCGTATGCGGGGGTGGCAATCAATATTTTTCTTAACATTATAATCTGTTATTATAAACGGGTCTTTATATAATTTGACCAATTATTTATAAGAAGAAATCTTTTTAACTTTCTCATCTGATTTTAGAAATCCGGGTATTGATTCGCAATATTTAACAATCCAATGAAATGGTGATATATTATTACATACAATCGTACCTTTTGATTTACCCAAACATTTCGGGACAATTAATTGTATATACTTATATTTTTCTTCCCGGTTATTTACAATTGAAACAAAATCTTTCTTATATATTGAAACGCGTTTTTCAAAATCACGTTTTGCCTGTATTGGATCCATATTCATATAGTTTGGAGATGATGCGATTTTATGTAATATATTTAAGTCTCGTATTTTCTTATTAGGGCATACTATTTCAACAAATATTAAATCGATGGTTTTGTGTTTTTCTAGTAAATTATATATATTTTTTCTTCTTTTTAATGTAGAATTTGTCGCGTCAAATATTGCACAGTTGTTGTTTTTATTTGAAGATAACCATTTTATTGAATCGTCTAATGTTTCCATCGCGATGATTTCTTTCTGGTCTTTCTGTTTAGCAAACCATTCCGCAGTTTGTTTAGTTCCTGGGTCAGACCTCCGCTTCGAACCGGCATTAAAAACTTTTACTTTCATACTGTTTTTACCACCGTGATTTAAAAACCCTTTACTTTCTAGTCTATTTCCGAAATACGACTTCCCCTGTGCTGGTAATCCAACCATGGCAATTAATATTTTATTTGTGGGTGTATACTGGTCGTTCTTCAACATATAAGTAAAAGATGGTGTTGATAATTTATAAATACTCATGTATATAATATATTGTATATTATAAATTGTATATTATATATCTTCATTAAAGATGGTATTGAAGACTACTTAAACCAATATACATATATATATACTGATGATGAAATCATATTTAACCAAAAGAGGTTATGTTTTAGTAAAGTCAGAATATGACAATGATATTATAAATAAAATTAGGACAGAATTAACCGTTAAACCCAATATATCGTCTGATTTTGGGGAAGAAATAGTTAAATACCCGGTATTTCAAGAAGGGGAAACCAAAATGTATATTCCTAAATTTTATGCGATTAAGACGGTGGGACAACCGGTTGGTAATAAAGTACCACCAAGTGAAGATATTAATTTAGAGTTTCAATTTAAACTACGTGATAATCAAATGATTCCGGTGAACGAATGTCTCAAAGCATACCATAAAGTAGGGGGGGGTATTCTTTCACTTGGATGTGGTCAGGGTAAGACGATTATTGCACTTTATCTCATCGCACAATTGAAGAAGAAGGCACTTGTTATTGTTCATAAAGAATTCCTATTGAATCAGTGGGTTGAGCGAATTAATCAGGCACTACCGGGTGCGAGAATCGGTCGAATTCAGGGTAAGGTGTATGACGTAGAAAATAAGGATATTGTCATTGGAATGCTTCAAACGTTGTCTATGAGTAAATTTTCATTGGACGCATTCGATAGTTTCGGGCATATTGTTATCGACGAAGCACATCGTATCCCATCTCAAGTATTTTCAAGGGCATTAAATAAATTCAATTCTCAATATATGATTGGTCTATCGGCAACTCCCACGCGAAAGGATGGACTTACAAAAGTTCTTAAATGGTACATTGGAGATATGATGTATTCGAGTAAAGTGGCAAATACAACAGATGTATTGGTACATCGGTATATCATTCAAAGTGATAATATTGCTTATAATAATAATATCACTGATTATAAAGGGCGAGTTATGATGCCACGAATGATTAATAATATCACTGAATTTGATAAAAGAACCACCATTATTATTAACATTATTAGGGAAACACTTGCCGAACATATAGACCGGCAAATTCTCGTTCTAAGTGACCGTAAAAATCACCTACATGAAATATATAAAATTGTAACAACCGCGGGAATCTGTTCCGCGGGGTATTATGTTGGTGGGATGAAGAAAGACGCCCTTAAATCGAGCGAGTCACAACAACTAATTCTCGGAACATTCGCAATGGCAAACGAGGGACTGGATATTGAAACACTTAATTGTTTAATCCTCGCAAGTCCAAAGAGTGATGTTGTTCAAGCAGTAGGACGTGTATTGCGTAAAGTTCATCTCGAAATGAAACCCAAAATTGTGGATATTGTTGATAAATTCTCGATGTTCGAAAATCAAGGCAATAAACGACTTAAATATTATAAAACACGTGATTATGTTATAACAAATATTGATATTAAAGATGACGGTGAGATTACAAACACAGAAGAAATTGAATATTCCACGGCGAAACCAAAATCAAAACCAAAAAAAACAGAGGTGTTGGAATATTCATTTAGTTGTTAGAATTATGTTTATAATCACCCGAATGAAACGGGTTTTATTCGCACCGGTTGACGAGCGCGGTGGCGTTGGTTACCTTGCGGAAGCAGCGTAGATGGTTCTTCCGTGCGACGTCAAGGGCATTTCTCGCACAAATGTATTTGGTATGTGCTGCCCCATGGGCAACAATCACATTGTTGTGCTCAGAATGGCTTATTCCCCCACACAAAACAAATGCTACCCCAATATGTTCGGTGGCAACATGGAATGCTTCCTCACAGTTAGAGAACTGTGCGAGGGTAGATGCGTACTCGGCGGCGGCCTGGTTGTTCAGATCGACGGCCTGACTGTACTTATCGACGGCTGTTTCTGTGGGATCACCAGGGGTGGGTGTGGTACAACCAGGGGTGGAGTTGGTACAACCCATGAGTCAGTGACGTAATTAATATAATTACTAATAGATTACCATCGATTTTTTATATGTATCATAATATACTAAAAATATTATATATTGTTTATCATAATTTAACTATTTATAACGCCCATTAAATGGGTCGGGTATGTCTACCTATGACGACGGAGAAGACGGTTCCGGATAGTCCTCTTCGCCCCACTCTATAAAGATGTCCACCTCCTTATGTTTAGGACCGACCTTCATCCTTTCCAGGTTCCATTCCGTGAATTCGTACGGTGTAGACGGGTTTTGGGCGGTCGTGTCGCGGAAAACGGCGGTGCGGTGCTTCGTTTCGGCGGCTTTGATGCCGGCGCTGGTGCGGTATTTTGCGTTGGCTGCGGATTCGATGCAGCCATCGATGGCTTCGTCGGCATCGCTCTCGCTCTCGCTCTCGCTCTCGCTCTCGCTCTCGCTCTCGC
>TARA_B110000971_G_scaffold50598_1_pt1 | contig 13205 bp, 14 predicted proteins | sample TARA_B110000971 | Tara Oceans TARA_B110000971 (sample SAMEA4397842) | marine metagenome | biome: Polar Biome; feature: [SRF] surface water layer (ENVO:00010504); material: water (ENVO:00002006), including particulate matter (ENVO:01000060) such as... | depth 5 m | reverse complement strand
CAATACAATCAAATGGATTATAATTTAATATTATATAAATAAAAAACTATTATACATTTTATAAATAATGTATAATAATTTCGGCGAAGGATTAGAAAAAGTAAAAACGGTTTGTATTACTTTACGAAGAAGACGTGATCGTAAAATTAAAATGAAAAAACTTTTAAAAAAAAAGAAATTAAAGTTTTCATTTTTTACAGGATTTTATGATTGTGATAATGGAAGTAATGGAGCAAGAAAGTCACATTTGGCAATTATTAAAAAAGAAATTGACAAAGGAACAAAACAATTATTAATCCTTGAAGATGATATTAAAATTATTGGGGATTTATATAATTTAGAAAAACCACCAGATAATTGGGACATTTTATATTTTGGTGGTGAAGTTTTAAAGAAGCATCGTTCAACTGATAAACATTGGACACATGTATCAAATTTAAATTGTCATGCATATATTTTAAATTTAGAAAATGAAGATTTGGTGGAAGCATTATTTAAAGCTCCTAATTTTAAAATGCCATATGATTTTTATATTCGTGATAAAATTCAAACTAAGTTTTTAACATATATGTATAATCCAATGTTAATTATTCAACAGAATGGCTTTAGTGAATGTGAACAGAAGTTCATTGATTATTCGTTAATGGAGCAATCTATGAATGGATTTAAAAAACCAGAGTTCGAAACTAAAAGTGGAAATTATGTATTAAAATTAGATAAATTACAAAAATATCCACATGTTTCAATTATTACGCCAACATTCAATAGAAGAAATATGTTTCCAATGGCAATTAAAAACTTTAATGATTTTACATATCCCAAAGATAAATTACAATGGATTATTGTTGAAGATTCAACAAATGGTGAAACTGTTGAAGATTTACTACCACATAATGATCCACGAATTAAATATATTAAATTAGATAAATGGGTACCAACAATGGGAATGAAGCGAAATATTTGTGTTGAATATGCCGATCATGATATCATCGTCCATATGGATGATGATGATTATTATCCACCTGAAAGTATTTATTCACGTGTTGCAGCATTAATTAATTATGCAGAGAAAGGTATTGAGTTAATTGGATCATCTCAAATTGGAGTGTATGATATTATAAATGATAATAGTACTATTTCAGGTGATGGTGAATTTTCTATTGCAGAAGGTACAATGTGTTATTTTAAACATTTTTGGGAAAGTAAAAAGTTTAATAATAAATCAAAAGCTGCGGAATATGTCGATTTTATTGGTGATCGTTTTAATAAAATTTTAGATATTCCATATTCATTTATTATGATAGCATTTAAACATGGATTAAACACAGTTACAAAAGAAGTTGGACAAGGTATTATGAATAAAAGTTCACAAACAGATCATAGTTTCTTAGAAGACATGGATGAAGAAACACAGATGTTTGTTGGAATGTTAAAAACATATATACAAAATAAATCAAAAATAGAAGCACCAGATTTTGATGAACTAGAATTGGAACTTTTAGAATAAAATAAAATAAAATAAAATTAATAAAATAATATTAATTTTATTACAATAAGTATGTGTATATTTTCGTTATCTTTTCCAACTTTAAATATCATTAAATTATATAATTGCGATGTCTGATTACTATAATATATTGAATATTAATAGAACTGCAACTCAAAAAGAAATAAAAAAGGCGTATCGAAAACTTGCAGTTATTTGGCATCCTGATAAAAATAAATCACCAGAAGCAGAAAGTAAATTTAAAGAAATAAATGAAGCTTATGATGTCTTACATGACGCCAATAAAAAATTAAAATATGATCGATTTGGTAAAGCTGGTATAAATCCAGCAAATCAAAGACATTCTGCTTATCAGATACGAAAAAAGGGCCCACCACTTAAATCTAATATTGGGATTACCTTTGCGGAAATGATGTGCGGATTAACAAAAAAATTAGAAATAAAAAGAGCTGTAAAATGTTCAAAATGTATTGGATCTGGTTTAAAACCGGCGTGTTCATCACATACCTGTACTAAATGTAAGGGTGTTGGATATCAGATTTTTAATATTAGATTAAATAATAGTATTTTTAAGAAAAACATACCCTGTAATGGTTGTAATAGTATAGGCGTAGTAATTAAGAATGAAGATAAATGTTCATTATGTAAAGGATTACAATATATTAATATTAAAAACATAATAGAATTAAAGATACCTGAAGGAGTTCCATCCGGGAAAAAAATAATTATACCAAATATGTGTGACGAGAGTCGTAACTGGGTTGTTGCGGGTGATATAGAATTACGAATAATAGTTAAACAACAAAAGGATTTGAAACGGGTTAAGAATGATTTATATAGGACAATTCCAATTTTATTAGTGGATGCATTAACTGGATTAGATTTAATTATTAATCATTTAGATGGTACTAAAATATTAGCTCAATATTCTGAAATTATTGATCCAAATAAAAAATACAGAATACCTGAAAAGGGATTTAAGTATAATGGTATACGGGGAGATATGATCTTAACCTTTACTATTATATATCCCAAAACGTTAGAACCCCCTGTTAAAAAATTATTAAAGCAATCGCTACCCGGTAAAAGTTCACAGCCAGAGATATTAAGTGATATTATTCCACTTAATATTTTAATAATTTAATAATTTATGGTTGGGGGTTTTTATGTTTTTTATGTTTCTTATGTTTCTTATGTTTCTTATGTTTACTGTCTTTTTTATGAGAACTTTTATTATGTTTTGATTTTGATTTTGATTTTGAATGTGAATTAGTTTTTTGCATTGTACTTTTACATTCTATAATTTGTTTGTATAATGGATTTGCTGCTTTTAATTCTGCAATTACTTTTGGTGGAACTCTTGAAATAACATTATAGAATTTTCTTCCACCGATTGCTTCTAATTTCATATACACCGCATATTTGGCGTGAGTTTTTTGCAATTTATATAATGATCCTCTTTCCATTCCAGCAACAGCTTGTTGTTTTTGATAACAGGTTCGATACATTTCTTTTCCAGCAGAAGTGACTAAGTTTGTAATTAAACCTTCTGATAATGCTCGCATAACTCTATCATTTACAGTACCGGTTGTATCTGGTGGAGTATTTGTAAAAATATAATCAAATTGTGTTACACCAGAGTTTTTAACAATGTAATGTACATCTCTAAATCTTCTGTCTAACTGTTTGGCATCATTTTTAATATCTTTTAATGTTTTATTCTTTAAAAAGTTTTTACTAACCCATGATGGTGGCGGATTATTTTCATAACCACCGAATTGATTATTTGAATTAGTTTGGATGTTTGAATTATTTGGTATTTGATTAATTGGAATATCATGATCTTCTTGTGCATCTCTTTTTTGTTTAAAGTATTCTGTTGCAATATCAATCAATGATACTGCATCACCATCTTTGGACGACCATTTTTTCAGCGTCTTTTTATAATCATCTTGTACATTTTTAGTTGCTTTTTTATGAGGTTGTTTAAATATTGAATCACCAATACCATTAAATCTGGAATTAGACACCATTGCAATTAAATTACACATTTCTTTACGACATCTATAATTGTATGAGCATATAAGTGCTTTGGCATATTCAGGCTTCTCTAAATTAAATCGAGCCATTGCTCTACCTAAATCTGAAATAACTAACTGTTTTTTAGAATTGGGTTCTAATGCTCCAAGAATTAATAATTTTTTAATAGTTGTTTCAACCATTACGACGGTAGGTGGTTCTAAAAACTTTTGTAAAAACTCTGAAAAAGAAACAACGCCGACCTTTTTAGTATTTTGAGTATTTTTATTATTCTTTTTGTATGAAAATGGTATATTAATATGAGAAACAACTGCAGGATCTTTTGCTAAAAAGTCCAATAAATCACCCGAAATATTTTGAGTATATACCGGTGCTAATGTAAATTCAATAAACTTTTCATATTCTTTTTTAGAAAACATTGAATAACAGCTTCCAGGTCGAGTTCTTCCAACTCGACCTTTTCGTTGATTATGAGATGCCTTCGAAATAGTTCGTAAGGCCATCTCTTGTATATCAGATAAAGGATAATATCTGGTAATGTATGATATACCGGTTTCAATAACATATTGCATTCCCTTTATTGTAAGAGATGACTCTGCAACATCAGTTGCAAAAAGAACACGTCTTTCATAACCCTCACTTGGGGCACCATTTATTGTTTTCCAATTACTAGCACTAATAGATATATCTGATTCACTATCTGGTGTACGTCCAGCTAAACCAGCACAGTATAACTGAGAATGTTTATTTACATTATTTGCTTTTAATTTTGCCTCTAATAATTGACACCCAAGTGGACCATCCCCAGTACCGGGAACAAATACCAATATATCACCTTCGTCTGTTGTAGTTAATATTTCGTATGCTTTATCAACAGCTTGTCCAACTATTTCATCTTTATTCATAATAACGCCATGGTCATTCATTCGGAATGTAGATTTGGTGTCTGGTAAGAAAGTTTCTTCAATTGGGAAAGGATTTCCGCCACCACCATCTAAAAATCCAAATCTAAAATCTTTTTTAGGAAAATATTTAATAAAAAGATCAGCATTAATAGTAGCACTCATTATAATTAATTTAAAATTAGTTCGTTGTCTTACAACTTCTTTTAATTGTAATAATAGTAAATCAATATTCATATTTCGTTCGTGTGCTTCATCAATAATAACACAATCATACTCAGATAATAATGGATCAGATTTAAGCCAAGCGGCAATTAATCCATCTGTACAGAATATTAAATTTGTATTATCAGATACTTTTTTATCACCACGGTAAGCATATCCAACTTGTTCACCAACGATAACATCTAAACATTTTGCTGCAAACTCCGCATTTGATTTAGTTGGTTTTTTTTTAGGATTTGTAATAACTATCTTACCTTGGTAATTAAGAGCATGTAGAACAAATTTGGGTGTTAATACTGTTTTACCACTACCTGTCCCCGAAACAACTAATACAACATTATTTTCATAAACCATTGTGATAGCTTCTGCTGCTTTTTTGTATATAGGCATCGGCTCCCATAATTTCGCGTAATCAAGATATTGCTGAGAGTAAATTTCACCAGTCAAAGGATTTAATTCTAATCCATCTGGATCAAGAATACCAATCTTAGCTAGTAAATTGTTCTTATTTACATGGGTATTTCTAATAGCAAGTGAATTATTTAATTGGTTATTAGCATTATTAATTACTTCTTGACTTACACTATTATTATTATTTAATTTTTCATTGATTTTATTAAGTTGATTATTAATTTCGACCTCCATAAGTTGAGCGTTTTCTGCTATATTAGACATCTATATATATAATCACATATAATAAAAATGATATTTTAATCATATAATAACTTCGTTCAAGTATCACACTACTTATTATGGAAGTTATTACATTAGTCGATCTTAAAAATATCTGCTATCAATTTTTAAGAGTAAGAAAAACAATCTCTAGGGTAAGATACGCATTTGGAAGCTTTATTGATAAGATGATTAAATTACTACAATGTAATAAAATCTTATTTATTAAAGAAGGATATAAAAAATATAGATGGCAAAACTTTTCTAAAACTAGCACAACAAAACCAAGTCTTGAAAAAGAACACTTTAATAAAGTTTACGGTGAAATTATATACAATGTTATTCCTTATCTAAAAGAAAAATATTCAAATGTATGTGATATTGATATTTATCAAAATAAAAAATGTGAAGCAGACGATGTAATTGGTATGCTTACATTATATTATTCAAATATCAATACATCTAAAATATATATTATATCAAATGATAAAGATTTTTATCAGTTGATAAATGCAACGGTTACGGTTTTAAGTTTAGATAATAAATTATCTCTAACAAGCACTGTACACGAATCTATTAATTGGAAACAAGAGTTTGAACAGGCTCTTGAAAATAACATACACAACAAACAGTTTGTTAAATTACCCAATAAAAGAAAAAAAATATCTATTCTATGTGATCCAATACTCTATCCGGAGGATGTGTGGGTAGAGATTCTTACATATATTTATAATATTTTTCTAATAGTTCCAGTTGAACCAACTGTTCGAGCCATAACTAAATTATCGGGATACGTATAACCCACACATTTTTTACAAACACTCTCATGTTTATCACTTACATTATGAGATTGAGTGCAATTAAAGTTTAATTGGCACTGATATGGTGGTCTCATTGGTGGTGTATTAAGTGTTTTAAAATTAAAAAAGTTTTCAAATTTATTATTACTAAAATATTCTTCTAATTTAGTAGAGGTTGTTTTAACAAATCCTTTTTTGTGGCAAATAAATATTAAAATTAATAGTACAATGATTATTATAATAATTATATCCATTTGTATATAATTATTAGTTATATTTTTTTTATTTTAGTAATCGGTCATCACCATATACTCCCATATTATGTTTCGAACCATCTAATGTCCATATTTGTTTTTCTTTATTATCAAACCCAACAATTGTTGACTTATAAATGCCATCATATTTTAAAATAGGTTTTCGTAATTTAATATTTGAACTCAGAGTATCATCAACCATATAATTACCTTCTTTTTTAACAGAATTTAAATTATAACCAATTTTGGTTATCTCATGGAGGTTATCTGTTGGAATATTACCTCCTAAAATGGGATATTTAATAGAATCTTCGGTATATTTACAGTCTTCTTCTACTTTATTAAAATCTATCATATTTTCAATATTTAATACAGCGTTAGTAATTGATTTTCCCAAGGTTACTACTATTATAAATAATAATAATATACAGACTACTTTCCTCATATATACTAAGTTAATATATTAAATATTTATTTCAATTACACTATCAGATAATTTATTTCTATTTTCATCGGTTTTTGATAATTTAATTTTTTCTAATACCTCGACTACTTTATCATCATTGATTTCAGGTAATAGTGGTTCAGAATAAATAAACTTGTCGCCCATCACAACATCTAATTCGATTTTTGTTGGAAAATATTGAACTAACCCAGAATCAAGTGTATCAACTAGTTTTGCATACTTTGGTGGCAACAATGATTTTAATTGTGGAGGAATAATCATAAATAATTGTTGAAGTTGGGTGTATGGTTTTGATTTATCAATTTTAATATCTAAACATGTTGGACACTGTTTCATATATGTTAATAGATCTGATGCCATTGGAGCACATCTATATCTATAATACCATCTCCAAGCAGGAATACCAGTAATATAATATTCCATATTAAAATAAAAACCTTCTAAATAATTTTGACATACTTTTTTCATAAAATAACTATATTCTTTTTTATTCTTAGTATCAATTTGTAAAAAATATTCATAATATTGTTCTTTCCAATCATCTTTCCAATAATCAATTTTAGAAAACTCTTTAATATATTTATGATAATTTGGATTTTGTTTATCATAATATGCTTTATGTTCGAACCGACTAACTGCAATTTCATATTGAGACTTTCCATTTTCTTTCGAGTTATTTGGTTTATTGTTTTTTTTAGTATAATGAATTCTTTTCATTAATCCTTGAAACTTATGTTGTTCAATATCAGCAATTTTTTGTAAAATCCTCATAAAAAAACTTTTATTAATTTTAAATCCTGATCCAGTAATATCAACTAAATATTCTGATTCAGAAACATCCTTATAAAATCTTGTTAGTAATCTCATATTATCAAGTTTCATTTTCATAAACTTAATTGGAATTACAAAATCATTTCCTTCAATGCTTGTTAAGAAAATATAATCATATAATAATCGGTCTTTATCTTTTGTCGAATCACCCATTAATGTTTCAATAAAGATTTTTGAAATAAAATCAACTTCCAAATAAACAAAGTTAACATCTAATGCAAAATTACCCATATCTTTTGTTGGACGCATAATAAATATATTTTCTTTTTTACTTAACATTGATAAAACAATTACATCAGCATCTGGACTTAAAATTACAACATTTGATTTACTATTTGAAGTAACCAGATCTCGTAATTTTGGCATATATTTATGTTCCCCCTCACCAGGATTAGAGGTATCACTTAAAATGAACTTTAATTCTTTTTTTGTATGTTTCGAAAACTTTTTAGCTTTAATTGCTTTTTCAATTTCTTTTGAAAGTTTAATCATAAACTTTGTTCCAGGTGAAAAGCTTCCAGTGAAAGTTTTATAAATTGGAATATTATATTTTTTCTTTAATTCATTTTTAAATTCAGTTTCAATAATACCTTTATATCTTCGAAAACGTTGTTGGCTCATTTTCGCTCGTGGTGCAACACCATCAAACGCAATATAAACCATTTTAGTGGGTTTAACTTGTTTACAAATTAAATCTTGTAGATCTTTTAAAACTTCTTTAATTAATATATTTTCTAATTGAGTCATTGATTTTGTTTTATGTTTTTCAAAATCAATTTTAACAACTGAATCATAAATAATTGAATTGAAATCTATAAAAAAATATTCAATTTTATTTTTTAATTTTTTTTGAATAGCTTGTGGATATTTACTTAAAATAGTTTTAAAATATGACGGAATTCCCATTTATATATAACTATAATAGTAAATTATAATTTATATATTCATTTTTATTTTAATAAAAATAGTTTAAAACATTTAAAACGCCATTTTTATCGTTGTATAATATATAAATGAAATATAGTTTCTACAAAAGTAAAATTATTATGTTTAGTGTAATGGTAATTATTGGCATGCTATTTAATCCTATGAACATATTAGCATATAGATTTTCAGACTTATATATATCACGAACACTCTTTTACGGTGGTTTATTAATGGCTTCTAATATGATGTGGGCACATGAGATTGTTCATTACTTATCTATAGGGCATTTCAATGTATTTATTTTCTTTATAGGGATTATTTTATCTATTAGTATATCATTATTATTACGACAACAATTATTAGTTGATGATAACCAATGGTTGAAAAGAATGATACCACATCATTCTACAGCATTAACAACAACTCATAAAATTTATAATAAAACAAATAATCCAAAAATAAAAGATTTAGCAAAAGAAATAATTGACACACAAGAAAAAGAAATACAATTAATGAAATCAATGTTGTAAATAATAAAAATTAATAATATTTACAAAATACCTTTTCACTTTGTTTTAACAAAAATTATTTAATTTTTATTATAAATAATTTTTATTCAATCTGATATTAATTTTATACAATTTATAATTAGTTTTAAAGACTTATTATTAAACCATTCATATAATGAACTTAAATAATTTTTCGAAACCAACAGTTACAAACTACTCCCTTCATAATAATTTATTATCGAGTGTTAGTACTGCTAGAACAACAGACCAGATTCCTTCGGTGCTTACAAACGAAATAACACCAACTCCACCGTGTGCGAATCAGAAATCTACCGGACGTTGTTGGATTTTTGCAGCAGTTAATATGTTACGTCGTGAATTAATTACACAAAAAAAAATACCAGAATCATTTGAATTTTCACAAAGTTATGTTTTTTTTTATGATAAGTTTGAAAGAATGAATTATAATTTAAAATTAGTTGAAGATTTAAAACAACAGAATCATAATTTTGATTCTAGAATCATTCAACATATTTTAAAAGAACCCTTTGGAGATGGAGGTCAATGGGTTATGTTTACAAATATAGCAAATAAATATGGGTTAGTGCCAAAAGATGTCTACCCTGAAAGTGTTCATAGTAGTAATTCAAGAGGTGTTAATAAAGTATTATCAGTAATGTTTAGAACATATGTTAAAGATATTTATACTAATAAACCATATTCAAGACAGACATCGTTACAAAAAACATATGAAACCTTAATTAGATTCTTTGGAGAACCCCCACAAGAAATTATTTGGAATTATAAAAGTAATAATACAGTTAACACATATACAGGAACACCACTTGAGTTTATGAAAACCTATTGTAATATTGATTTTAATAATTATGTATCACTTACACACGATCCAAGGAATGAATATGATAATTTATATGGTGTAGATCACTTGGGTAATGTAGAGAACGGTGATATAGTCAAATATTTAAACCTTGATATTGATAGATTAGCAGACCTATCTAAGTTGGCGATCGATGACAATGTTCCTATCTGGTTTGGTAGTGATGTTGGACAGTTTTTAAATTCTAAATTAGCAGTATTAGATAAAAAATCATTTGACTATCTTAATTTTTTAGATTTAGAAGATACATTGAATAAACGAGAAAGAATTGAGTTTTGTGAGAGTTTAATGACTCATGCGATGGTGTATGTTGGTTATAATACGGATAAGTATGGTAAGGTAAACTATTGGAAGATTGAGAATAGTTGGGGCACAACTGGACCATATAAGGGTAACCTAATTTGCAGCGACGTATGGTTTAAGGAATACACCTATCAGTTAATATTACCTAAGAAATACCTAAGTCCCGAAGAATTAAATGTTTGGAATGGTCGTATAAGTAAGTCATTCCCACTATGGGATCCAATGGGATCACTGGCTTAATTTAAAATTGAATATAATTATAATTTATAAATTATTATAATGTATAAATTAAAATGCCTAATTCTAAATGCCTCAATGATGCATCTAAAACATTTACAGGTGAAGAACCGTCCCCAAAAGGCCGTGGATTTTGTGCTCACGCTGAACGAGTTAGTACTGTAATGAAAGGAACCGATAATTCAATGTGGAAAGTACAGTTAATTAAAAACAAGACTAAGCGATGGATTCGTGTTAAAAGTATTACTAAAAAGAAGAAAAAAGAAACAAAACGAACAATTAAAATACAATTAAAACACGAATTAAAAGGATCAACAGACAAATATATAAAATTAAATAAAGAACTTGCTACAAAAATGATTGATTTAAAGAATACTTTAAATCAATTAGAAAAAGACAAGAAGTCTTTAAAGAAAAATTATGAGAAAAAGAAGAAATATTATGCTGAACGGATTAAAAGAGAAAAATCAAATGAGAAATAAATTTATTCTCTTTCAAATATTTGAGATGCAGAATCATTCTTAAATGAATATTCTATTACTAAATTATTATTATCATTATTATAAATCTTTTCTTTCCAATTAGCAATAGTTCCGATTATATCAACAGTTATAATATCATTTTCAATAGTATATAATCTTTTAATTCCATCATCACTTGTATGATATTTATCATCTAAAATAATATTTTCGATTGAATTATGAAAATAGGATTCAACCACTTTCTTATAATGTATATCAGAGTGTTTTTCTATTTTAACTTTAACATATAGTAAACTAGCAAGTGAACGCTGATACCATGGAATTTGAACATGATTTAAAAACTCACTGAAATTTTTATTTGTAACTAAGTTCCATACACCAATAAAACTCATTTTATATATATATATTACTGAGATCTTTTTATATTATATTAATATGTGTACATTTTTTAATATAAAATGGCTCTTGAATTATATAAAGTAATTTATTCATTTTTTCTTTTGTGTTTTTATAATTATTTCTTTTTTCATATCAAAACATTTTTCTTTTTGAATAGAAACTTCATTAAAATTAGATCATCTTTAATCCAGAAATACAATGCCATTAAATATAAGGACACGCCTAAATAATTTTTATTATTTTTATTGTAAATAAATAAAATATTAAATAATTGCCAAGTCCAATTTCCGAAACAAGAAAATACATAACTATTTAAGGCCATTTGTTGTAATATATCATAATTTTTTGTTAAAAATCTATATCCTAAAAAGAAATTCACTAAATATGAAAAAGAACTAAATCCACCATACATAATAATTCCTTTTTGGACATCATTTATTTGGTTCGAATTAATTATCCATAAATTTACAAATATTACACATAAATGATGAAATATTGTACTTTTTTTCATTGTTTTAAAACATAAAATAGTCGACATTAAATCAGTAATCGAATAAAAAGATGTTATATTTTTATATAAAATTAAATCAGTGTCTGTAATTTTTAAATTAAATATATTTAATCTACCAATATAAATATTATAAAAAAAATATGTTGATATTAATAATAAAAACATGGATTTATTTATATTTGTTGAAATATATTGTTTTCTATCTAAATTATATGTTTTAAATTTGTCATTGTTTATTAATAATTTATTTATTAGTTTATTATTAATATAATAAATTATACCAGAAGAAAATAAAAACTTATAAGGATTTATTTTTGCAATACTCATATATTATATAATATGATATTTATTTTAAACTATTTTCTTTCAGCAATTGGACAATTTATTATATTTTCTAAACATTGATCACATATTTTACAATCTGAACATACATTTGTATCTGTTTTTGCACAAATTCTACAAGAATATATTCTTTTATGCCATACATCTCCATGTTTACATAAACAAATATGTTTTTTTGTTATATAAATAAAATTAGTACAATCGCATAATTCACAAGCTCCTCTACAATAATCCATTAATATATAATAATATATAATTAATATATTATATATGCCGCGAAAAAATAAAAAAGGTTTAATTATATTCAAAAAATATCCGGAGTTTGTTCCAAATTTAACACCGAAAGAAATATTCGAACTTGGTAGTTTTGGTGGTACATATTGGAGACCAATTTTTTCTACCGTAACAAATAAGAATTATGGGGATGAACATTTGAAATTTCCTAAGTCGTGGTGGAAAAAAATACCAAAAGAAAATTTAGTAAGTGAATGGAAAGATTATGATAAAAAAAAAAATAGATACAAAGTTAAGGTTGGTACAACACTAGAATACTGGGAATGTAAAGAGTGGATTACAAAATATCACCCATATGGATGGGTCCAATGGTATTGTTCGTTTTATAAAGGAATGCGGGGACCAGATGACGCTCGTCAGATTAAAAGATGGGTTCGGACTGCTGGTCCCAAAAGTAGATTTCGAAGAAGATTAATAAATCTTATAAATAAACATAAAACAACATTTGATGACGAAACAATTAGTCCCAAAATTCGTCAAACATTACAACATTGGGCATGTGCATTAACACACGACGATATGGACGTGTAAAATACTAGGTTCAATGTTAAACACCCTTTGTAAAATACTAGGTTCAATCATACAATTCAGATACCAGTGTAAAAT
>TARA_B110000971_G_scaffold221964_1_pt1 | contig 13216 bp, 12 predicted proteins | sample TARA_B110000971 | Tara Oceans TARA_B110000971 (sample SAMEA4397842) | marine metagenome | biome: Polar Biome; feature: [SRF] surface water layer (ENVO:00010504); material: water (ENVO:00002006), including particulate matter (ENVO:01000060) such as... | depth 5 m | reverse complement strand
TTTAAATATTTTAATACTTCATCATAGTTAATTGGACTAAAAAAATCATTTATATGCTCAATTAATTTGGTTTGACTTTTTTCAATTTCATCCGAAGGTTTGTTGAAAACTAAACTAAGGTCTTGAATAGAACTCAAATTAGTTTTCCCTTCTTGAATTTCAAATAGAGGATCGATAGTGATTTCGTTTTCTTTTTGATAATATAAGGGCACAAGTCCGTTCTGAATCGCTTTTATAATAGTTGTTGACCCTCTATATATAGCAAAATCAGAGCGCCTTAAATCATCTTCAAATGACATTTTTGATATTTCAAGATTAGGTAAATTCTTTTTAAGTAATGGGCATTCACGAATTACAAGATTAACTTTTGTTATTGGATGAAATCGAATTATAAACTTAAATTCTGAATATTTTAGTGCAAGTTGTAAAACAAATTTAGTCAAAGGTATACACTCGATTAAATCCCCTTCAGGCAACATTAAAAAAACATTTTTATTAGTTGATTTGACTTTTAATGGAGTCTTATTTATGGACTCGATCCTGTTAGTCCCAAAAAGAATCAAACGGTTTGACGGCAAATAATTGATTGCTTTAAAATTATTAATTCCTTTTTTTCCCGAAAACAAAATATAATCTGGCTCAAAATTCTTATCTAATTTTCTTCTGATAGCGTGTTGTTTTCTGAATACGAGTGCGTGTTGATAGCCGATACATTCTACAGAAGAATCTATCTCCCTTGCCATGGCAAAAATCAATCTTTCCCATGGATGTCCTTCGTAGGTTGTGAAAACCCGTTTAACACCATTATTCTTGATATACTGTTGTACTAAAACAGCCAAACGATAATTAGAATGTGTAGCGGAGGAAAGTGAAGAAACTGCTGCCTGATATTTTAGTCTTTTTTCAAAATTTGATACCGTTTTACTTTTTAATATATTGATTGCTTCTTTTAACAGTAAACTTCTGATTTTTATTTCTTGAAATATCGAAAGGTATCTGGGTAAGAGTTTTGAAACAACCGGTCTTTTTTTCCACTTATTTGTTACATCCGTAGAAGCTTGATTCGTGAAATTAATATAGAGCTGAAGACTAGATGACTTTGTTCCTGCGATTTTTTGCGGTAAATCAAAAAAGTAAAAATCGCTTTTATGGTCTATAAATGAATCATTTAAAAAATGAGAAATAAAAATATTTTCGAAAACTCTTTTATCTTTTATTAGTCTATCTCCAAAAAAATAATTTCGATAAATCGCATGAACTAATTTATAACTCCCAAGAATCATATGCCAAAACAATTTCTTAATCAAATAAATAGAAAAGATAAATTCTCTTTTTTGAAATAATACACTATAATTGTTTAAAAAAATAGGATGTTCTCTAATAACATGTAGGAGTGCATTAGCGTTTCTTTCAAATGAAGCGCTATTTTCTTTGAGTAATGCATCGCAAGCGAGACACAATTGACTGTATTGTGCTTCTGTTAGGCCCTTCATTTTAGCTTAATTTAAAATTGAGAACTTGTTTAAGTAGATCTTGTTGCTCTTTGTCATTCTCTACATAATTCCAAACATCATCTACCTCACTAGATTCATTGATGCTGGGTTGACTAGATTCAAAAGGGATAGATCGAATAGAATAGCCTTTTTCGATTATTCGCATTTGCTCAATGGATTCGATTTTCTCAATAGGAGTGGCCTTCATTTGGGTCAATTCCATTAAAAAATCTTTTCTGTATGCAATTACACCAAGAATCTTTCTAATATATTGCTGTTGAGCTTCAAAGTCGTTGAAACTTGGGCTTTTCCTAAAACAATATAGGATTTTACTTTCGTATAAAGCAGCTTTAACAAAAGAATGACGCATCAATTCTTCTTCATTCTCGATAGGTCCAGTTGCATTCCAGGCAACCGCATCAAAATCCTTTCGGATGGTATCAATCATTGCATCTAAATATCTAGGTATCAATAAAGGTTCATCTCCTTGTACTAGAATGACTTCTGTGCAGTCGATATTTTTTACTGCTTCTGCTACTCTGGTTGTACCATTTATGTGTTGATCGCTAGTCATGATTACTTTAGCGCCAAATACTTCTAAAGCTTGCTTTATTTCTTCATCACAAGTGGCGATATATACTTCTTTAACATTTTTAGTGAGCAACACTCGTCTCCGAACGTGCTCAAGCATGGGAAGACCTTTTAAATCTATAAGAATCTTGTTTGGGAAGCGCTGCGAATTTAATCGAGCAGGAATAACAACTACTTGTTTCATTGAATTATTGTGGTAAGACGCCGCAATCAACATTAATACATTGTCCGGTGATAGCACTAGCCTTTTCAGAGGCAAGAAAAACACACATTTGCCCTATTTCTAATACAGTGGGCATTCGTAAGAGTGCTGCGTTAATTTTTGTAAAATTAGCAATAAACCCTGCAGGATCTCCTTTTCCTGGAGCATGATCCATATCTAAGGCTTGATTTAGTCCCTCTGTAGCAATTAGTACAGGACAAACGGCATTGACACGAATGTTTCTTGGCCCTAACTCTTTAGCTAAAGATTGAGTGAGACCATTCATTCCAAATTTAGAGGCTACATAGGCTGAATTATTACTTGAGCCCCTTTTTCCAGCTAAGCTTGATACATTAATAATAGAAGCGTTTGATTGCATAACATTAGAAGCTGCTTTACAACCCCAAAAAGCTCCTTTTAAGTTTGTATCAAGAAGATCACCTAAAAAAGCATCATCAATTTCTGCAATGGGCTTCCAGAAAGAATAGCCTGCATTATTGATGTAGACATCTAAACGTCCATACTTTTCAATTGCATATTGCACTAAATTATGATGGGCTTGTTCTTGACGTACATCTGTAGGCATAAAAACAACCTTATCTCCAAAAATATCCTCAAGATTACGGTCTTGACGTGCACCAACAAAAACGGTATAGCCTGCCTCTATAAAGGATTGCGTGATTCCTAAACCTATTCCTCTATTCCCTCCTGTAACAATGGCGATTTTATTATTGTCCATATCTTTAAATTGTCATACAAGAATATCCTCCATCTACTGCAATTTCTGCCCCGGTAACAAAACCAGAAGCATCTGAGGAAAGCCATAGAATGGCACCAATTAACTCATCTGGTGATCCAAACCTTTGCATGGCCGTGTGGCCTAAAATGGCATTTTTACGATCCTCATCAATAAAGTTTTTTAGGTTCCAGTCTGTTGGGAAAAAGCCAGGTCGAATTGCATTGACTCTAACTCCTTGAGTCCCCCATTCTCTACCTAAATTTTGGGTTAAGTTTTTTATGGCAGCTTTTGCTGCAGAATAAGTAAAAGCTTTTGAAAGAGGGGGTCCTGCAGAAGCAGAAGAAATGTTTATAATATTCCCTTTACCCTGTTTGAGCATATACTCTCCATAAACTTGACAGCCTAAAAAAGTACCTTTTATTTGGGAATCCATAATGGCATTCCACTCCTCTTCTGTAATCTCTAAATATGGGGTTGAGCCATTAATCCCTGCACCATTAACCAGAATGTCTAAAGTTCCAAAATGGTTTACAATAGCTTCTAATGTTTCATTATGTTGTTGTTTTTGTGCAACATCAAGGGTTAATGATAAAGTTTCATTAAAGCCTTCTTCATTAATTTCTTTTTCTACTTTTTCTGCTTTATCTATACGAAGGTCAATTATAACCACCTTACATCCTGCTCTAGCAAATGATCTTGCCATTTCACTACATAAATGTCCTCCAGCTCCAATAACTGCAGCTACTTTTCCTTTTAAATTAAAAAGTTGGTCTATATACATTGTATAAATTTAACGTATTGATTTAATTATCTGTTGCATTTGCTCTGCCCATTTCCAAAGGACAAATAAGTCTGATCCTAAAATGGCAAAGGTGTATCCCATATCAAATAAAGATTGAATATTTTTTGGGTTTGGATCGTTTAGCTGTGTTCCACAACTTTTACCAAATTTTTCACATGCCTCAATAACCTTTTTAGAGGCCTCAAGGACTTTAGGGTGGTCTAATTGCCCTGGTACTCCTAAAGAACCTGAAATGTCATATGGCCCTATCATAACCGCATCAATTTCATCGAAAGCTAAGAGTTCTTCGATATTATTGACCGCTTCAATTGACTCCACTTGAATCATGAAGGTTGACGTTTCATTCCAATGAGTAATATACTCATTAAAGTCAAACCCATAACCTTGTGCACGACTCACCCCATAGCTTCGATTTCCAATAGGGGAGAATTTCAAATCATTGATCAAATTACGTACTTCTTCTGCTGTATTAACCATTTGAATTAGCATACCATCTGCACCCGATTCTAATAATGGTTTAATATAGTCATTAGAATGTGATACCGGTCTGGGTAAACAGGGAACTCCTTCTGATTGGCATGCAGCAATAATGCGCTGTCCTTCGGTCAAACTTATTGTAGAATGTTCCATGTCAATTGCAATAAAATCAAAGCCGGCTTTAGCGAAGGTTTCTGTTATTGAGGGATGTGCATAAGAAACCCATGCCGCGAAGAGTTGTTCTCTATTTCGAAGGGCTTGTTTTAATTTTTGCTGACGTTGGTTTTGCTTATTCATTTAAATGATTTATATAAATTAATATTACATAATGATTTGGAAGGAAAATACCATTTATTGTTTAAACCACTTTAGATTTTTATAAAAAATAAATCCTCAATTTTAAAAGAACTTCTCTACAAAGAATTCATTTTCAAGTGATTTAAATTTTTTTAACCCCTGATTTTAAATAGAGCTGTTATGTCTAATCCTAAATTAACCTTCAAGCACTTTTTTCACCGCAGGATGTAAGTGCAATAAACCGACTAATTTATTGTTTTGCTCAACTACGGGGATATCCCATATTTGTTTTTCTCCCATCAATTGAATAACTTCTCTAAGATTATCTTCTGGACGACAAGTAATTGGATTCTGCTTAGCATGGACTAGCGCATCATCAATAAAAAAAGCAGAGAAAGGCTTTTGCACTTTCAATAATTTTCTTCTTAAATCACCATCTGTAATTAGGCCTAGAAGCTCTCGACTATCATTAATAATACAAACTAAACCAAGATTAGCTTCTCCCATTTCTGTTAAAGCTTCTTTGAGAATAGTTTTTTTTGGTACAACTGGAAAACTACCTATTTGAATCATTACATCTTCTACTTTCATAACTATTGGTTTAATGGATGAACATTATCAGGGCCTAACTCATTAAGGAGTTCTAATCTCATTTCATGTACTTTTTTTGCTTGATACAAGACATTTTCAAGGTATTTAATGTCCAATACTGTATTGGCATCAGACAATGCTTTCGAAGGATTGTCATGGGTTTCCATAAACAATAAGTTTATTCCGTTTGCTACAGCAGATCTTACTAAGTATGGAATAAATTCACGCTGTCCTCCAGAAATATTTCCCATAGAGGTCGGCAATTGGATAGAGTGTGTAGCATCATAACAAACGGGATATCCTGTATAACTCATAATAGGAAAAGAAGTCATATCATTTACTAGCATATTGTAACCCATGAAGGTTCCTCGATCAGCTAAAATGATTTGCTCATTGCCAAAGGCTTCAAGCTTTCGACAAGAATTTTTCATATTCCACGGACTCATGAATTGCCCTTTTTTCAATAGGATGGGGCGTCCAGTAGCTGCTGCTGCTTTAAGAATAGATGTTTGACGACATAAATAGGCGGGCACCTGGACCATATCACAAACTTCTCCTGTTGCTGCAGCCCATGAAGAGTCTGAAAAGTCTGAAACAACGGGTACTTTATAAGTCTCTCGAACTTCTGACAAAATTTTTAACCCCTGATCTATACCGACTCCATGAAAACTTTTTGGGGAAGAGCGGCAATCTTTGTCATAACAAGATTTATATATCCACGGAATGTCTAATTTATCACATATAGTGGCTATAGAATCTGCCATAAACATTGCATGATCTCTATTTTCTATTGCACAGGGGCCGCCTACAAAAGCAAGTGGAAGAGTTCCTCCAATTTGAACTTTTTTTACCTCCCCATATCCTACAGTTACGATTTTATTCATGTTTTATGTATTATAAATTTTTCTAAGTTGATGTCTTGTAGGCCCGTCATATTGTCGTTTAAATGGTGGCTTGAAAGTATAAAAATCCTGATGCCATGGGCAAAGTTCATCGACTAAAATTTTATCATTTTCAAAAAAAGGATAATCTTTTATTCTAATTAAAGAACCATCAGGAAGAAATTTTTCCTCTCTGTTACACAGGTAAAAGTAAAATGGCTTGTTTTTTTGTTTATATAAATATTTAAAATATAAATTTATAACTCCAAGATCCATTTCTTGAAATGATGCAATATTCAAAACTAAATCTTTTTGAATTTCACTTAAGAGATTATAATTCTCTGCCTCAATTGCAATAATTTTGTGTTTGTCTTCAATCTTTGACAATTGTTTAATATCATCTATCAGCACAATTTCTTCTTCAAATCTTTTATCTCCAATTACCATTTTAATGTACAATAGATCTGCTAAAAGTGTTTTCCTTAGATTAACTAAAAAAATTTGATTAGAAAAGTTGTTTTCCAATAAAAGGGTGGTCATAGTTCCAAATCCGTCACCAATCACAATTGTACGATCAATTTGTTTAAAGTCAATTTTTTGATGCAGAAAATCAAGGGTAAGTGTTTGACGTAATACATCTAAATTATAAGCTCTTTTTTGAACTTTTGAAAAATTAAAGGCTGATGCATCAATTTTTTTAAATAAAGGAGTTTGACTAGACATCTTCCGATACTTTTTTTGAAAAATATTCTGAATAAAATTTGATATGAAACCGTAATTTTTATTTAAATGTCCAAAGCCTTGAACTCCTTTCAATGACTCAAATTCATATCTAAAATTGAGATGGTATTTATCCCAATGAGAACTAGACACATTTTCTTGTACATCAAGTTTATTTATCAATTTTGATAAAATTTCTTTTCCTCTAGTCATTTAATTCTTTGCGTTAAAATTATGAATATATATTCTTTTTTTTGCTGAAATTCAATTTTAATAGACAAATTATTAGCCATGGAAAACATCAAATGATGAGGTCATTATTTTAAACACCACTGGTCTTGCTAAATATAGTTTGCTTTCAATGATTACAGTTCTTTTTTCATCTTTACTTCCATCAGTTAAGACATGTTTATAAAGTCCCTTAGAAGGAATAACAAATGTTATTTCTTTTTTGATTTGATCTGTCTTTTGAATGATATTAAACCTCTGTGTTGACGGTGTTGGATTGACTAAAAATAGTTCGTAAGTATTACCCGCATCTAAACTATGTTGGAGGTGATATTCTTTTTTAAAAAAACTATAGTTTCCCAATAATTGATCATCTTTTCTAGAATTAATTCTTGCTATTGCATCTAAATTACCATGAACAAAACCTTTTATATTTCCTAAATTGGGGTTAGCGTAGCCTATATATCCTCTCTCCGCCAGAAAACTTTTATGATCAGTTATCCATTGTTTTTTTTGAGGATGAAAAATTGCAAATAGGCTATCTTCTACAAGATTAAAATCCTTTACTAATTCATTAACATTTAATGTAGTTTTGATGGCTGAGGGTAACATTACATCTCGCTCTGTAATGAATTGACCTGTTTTCGTGTAAAAACAAAAAATAACCTTCTGAGGATTTGCTTTTTCATGAGGATTAAAAATAGAATTAAATTGAAGACATTCGAAATAGGTTTCCCATCCATCTTCTATACGCAAAACAAATAAATCACTGATTACAGATCCTTTTTGAGGCGTCTTTGTAATTGATACAGCTCTATAAGTCAGAAGTTCAAGGTAGCATGCCGGAATATTATTTTTCAAAAAATATTTAAGTTGCTGTTTCATACTTCCCGTTTTAATGCATTTAACCATTGTCTTTTAATTTCACCCTGAACTTTAAAACGCTCCCCATGAACAGCAAAACTTGCAGGTGGATGAGTATGCTCTAAAGATAGCATCTCATTATTTTGACATATTCCCAATCCAAAGGGAATTCCAGCCATTGATCTACATACAAAAACTGGTAATTGATCTGTTGAAAAATTATACTTATCCAGTGGAATAAGATTAACACTATTATTTTTAATCTTGACTTTATCCACAAATTTTTTTGTGTTAGCTTCAAATATTTCAATCTCTTCTTCACGGAAAAAAGGTGAGTTTTCAACATTAAAAAACAAAAAGTAGTTACTGACTTGGTGATATTGAATAAATGGATGGAAAGTCAATAAGCTTGCTCTTGGAGGAAAAGGATTGATTTCCCCTTGATAACTGGTCTGGGCTTGATTTAGAGAAAAACCAACAGTTGCTCTCCACTCAGGGGTTTTATTATAGCTAAACTCATGATCTGGAAGAGCATCTAAATATTTAGCTAAAGGTGTTTTTCGAAACTGAAGTAAAATTAACGAAGGAGTATTTTCATCTTCCTCTTGATAAACATCAGAATATTTGTAGGTCTGTGATTCACCAATACTGATATTATTCAAATATTTAGTGACCCACTTATTCCCATTAGAATAAATTGCCCAAACTCTCTTTTGACAATTAACTATAGGCTCCCAATTATTAGGTGCATAGTTGTGTAACGTACAATATCCATTTGTTTTTAATGTATTTGCAAGCGGAAAGAATGCCATAATTTATTTTTTAGAGATTACACGTAACCACCACGAGCATTCACTCTGCTCTTTATGTGCATCAAAACTAAGTAGGGACTGCGTTTCATAATTATTTTGAACTAAGGCAGAGATATTTTTTTTTTCTGGATGATAGTATGTGATTCCTTTTCTCCATAAATAACCTCTAAGGCGTTTAAAAAATTTTCTATAGAAACTAAGTAAGTGTTTGTGTGGTATACCATAATAGGCTAGCTTGAGTTTAGTTAGCTTGAGTTTATTCAATAGTACCGACATAGACCTTTTATCAAAAAATAAAAGATGGGGTTCATCGATCTCTTTATGACGCCAGTCCAGGCAAGGAACTTCAATAAACAAATAACCTCCTTTTTTTAATTGCTTTATAAAGGGGTTCAAGAATTCATTTGGATCTGTTACATGTTCCAGGACATGAGAAATTATAATTATATCATAGTTTTCCTGTAGCGGATCAAAATCATTTTTTATGATTTTGACTCCTAATCTTTTTAGATCTTGATAACAGCTTTTATCAGATTCAATAACTGAATATTTTGATTTTTCGTAGGTATCCATCCATACTTTGACAAAAGCCCCTGGGCCTGGACCAATTTCTAGAATTTTATAAGGATAGTTTTTCTCAAGATTAATGTTTTCTTGAATAAAAGCTAGCCTCGTTTTAGCCAATCCTGTAAAAAATGCTTGTTGCTTTATATCTCTTTTTGAACCTCCGTGTGCACTATCGTGATAGGAGCTATTGTAATCATCTAACTTTTCAATTTTAGGCATTGGATGAGCAAAATGTAAATGACACTCTAAACAGGCCATCCTTTGTAAATTTGAAAAGCAAGGGTGATTGTTCCTGAATTTTTTTTGAAATTCAGTCCTTTTTGAACCACAAACAGGACAAGTTGTTTCTTCTTTTAACATATTTAAAAGGATTAAATCACCTTATTTTTTTTATTAATCTTGCCGGAACTCCTCCTACTAATGAAAAAGGATCAATATTTTTGTTTACGACCGCTCCAGCTCCAACGACTGAACCTTTTCCAATAGAAATTCCACTTAAAATTACAGCATTTGCACCGATCCAGACATCATCAGCAATTTTAATATCAGCATAATTATGTCCTTGCTCATTTATGGGTTTACTATTTAGATTAAAGTTATGGTTTGCTGATCTTATCACCACATTTGGGCCAAGTAAGACATTATCTCCAATTCTGATTTCACCACCTATCGATGCGTTAATATGGCAATTCGTATTAGCAGAAAAATTATTTCCTACTATTATCATACCCCCTTCTGCAGTAAAAAAAGTTGATTTCCCAAGACTTGCATTTCCCTGAAAACAAATTTTACCTGGAGTTTTAAATTCACATAATACCCCCACTCTAACATCAGCAGGTTTTTCCCATTGATAGCGATACCATATTGATCTAGTTATTATACCTATCATTCCTGGGATATAACTAAACAATGTTTCAATCCAATGGGATATTTCGTTAATAATTAATTTCAATTTTAAAAGTTTATTTTAAGGTTAGTTAATCTAATCTTTGAATAATAAATTTTTTGCGGGATTTACTATTCAGTAATTAAATTTCAATTGACTAGCTTAGATTACATGTCTTAATTACCCATTTTTTTAATTCTTCATAAGTGTTAATCAATTCTATATCTACATAGTCATATTTTGTTTTAACGAGTATTTTTTTTGGATCATAATAAACAGTTGGCACTGCAAATGAATCAGTAATATAAGCGGTAGAGGTAAAAGGAAAGTTAATTGATAAATCAGGTTTAATTGTTTCAGTTAAAGAAAAAGCATTAATATCAGCATCTATTTCAATCCATCCTCTATTCTTTTTTAGCTTTGATAAAAAATAAAGATAATCATTGGCTACTATAGAAGTATTTCTTTTACGTTTAATGTAAACTTGTGCATCAATTTTTTTAGCGATAAGATCAATATCATTTAAAAACTGCTTGGTGTTTGTACTATTATAAAAATTAATATTTGGAGCTAGAGAAGCAAATAAAGAGGTCTTTGGAGGTTGAACATCAAATATTAAAATCTTAGGCTTATCATCTACTTGCTTTATGTCTAAAGTGTGATTATCAGAGTAAAATGGAATAGGTCCAACTTTAAATATTGAAGGCTTTATACTTGTTTTCATATTAATGTAATGCTCTTGCGACTTGTTCCATACAAGCATTTCCTTCCATCTACTAAACAGCCAAGGATTAAAATACGACTCTTCATTTTTTCCTCTTGTTGTAAGGGTTAAAATATTTGTAGAATAAAAATACAAGACAACCTCGATTCCAAATTGTTCTGCTTTATAGGTCCATAATGGTTTAAAAATTGCCCAGCTATTATGGAAATAATAAGAACTAGGAAGATTTTTTTTATTGGCAAAATCAAATATTTTTACCATGATCTTTTCTCTTAGTATAAGACACTCTTTTTGATTTACTAACCCATAAATCGTTTGGGCAAAAAGCCAAATCAAGAAATATAGTTTACTAAAACCCTTTAATGGTGGTAAAGGACTGTTAATTTTAGAAATTTTCGTCGTAGAAATATTCTTTATATTAATTTCTGCACTATGCGCAATATGACGAGTCACTTTTAAATTACCAGAATTTATAAACCAATTAATTAAGTTATAAGATGATAAAGATTTACTTGAGCCTGGAAAATTTTTTGATGATAAATCATGAAAATATACATAATTATCGTCTATTAATTTTTCCCTAAATGACTTGAAAAAGAAGCTTAACCCCTCATAAACAGAATAAAACAACCATTTAAATTGAAATAATTTCCAATTTAAATGATTTTTTAAAGTATTGGCTTTAAACCCCTCCTCCTCTAATAATAATCTCCAGGAATAAGGAATGGTTAAATTTAGAGTAGTTTCTTTATTTAATGATTTAAGAATCTCTGTATTGAAACTGGTATTTAATGTTCTATATATTAAAAATTGCTGCAAGCATACTTCTTCTGGATTCAATGAAAAAATATCAAATTTTTTATTATCAAGTGTTGTGTGCGATAATTTCTTTTTTAATTGATCAATATATTCTGGATTCCCTTCTTTGAGCAATTTATTGTATCCTCGTATATATGCTCGAATACTACTTTTTTTCTTCTTATTTATCCAACTCAATATTTTAATCATTACACTTTAAATATTTTGTGAAAATCCTTGTAATTAATAAAATTGAATTTATAGCCTAGCCAAAAATATCCTGATAAAATCACTATTTTGATTATTACCTCTGAAATATAATTGAATTGAAAAAACCACATTAAAAAAATTCCAAACATAGATGTTAAAAAGTATAAGTATATTTTATAAATATATATGCTATAATTAATTTTAGCATACTTCTGAGAGTAATAAAATGAAATTAATGCAACTATTATTCCAGTAATGAATGTCCCCCAGGCTGCACCTAAAATTCCATAATATTTAATTAAAGGAAAGTTGATTAAAATATTCAATCCCAGGGACATAAAAGAAAAAAATGAAATTAACTTTGTTTTTTTTGCTAATAATAATTGAGGCTGTTTACCAAAAAAGTAAGTAGCATATAACATATTTAGAATAACTACAATAGGATAGGCATCATAGTAAGAAGGTGTGGTTAATAAATAAATAATTTCTTGTGCGAAAACTCCTAGAAAAAGACAAAAAAGAAGACTTACATAAAAATAAGGGGCTAAAAACCTCCCTACATGATTTGAAAATTGTTTTGGCTTATCCATATAGGTCGAGAATACCTCTGGTGAGTAAGCTTGTTGTAAAACAGTCATAAATAAGAACCCTGTATTGGCTATTTTTTGAGCAATATCAAAAAGTCCAACTGCTGCTGAAGAATTAAGCAAACCCAACATATATCGATCAAATTGAGTGTTTATTGTCCCAAAAAAAATTCTTGGAGTTAATGGTAAACTTAAGGCTAGGTTCTCTTTTAAGAGCCGTAGTTTAAAATATATTTTATTATTAAATAAGAATACAAAAATTACAGAAATAAATAATATAATTACACCTGCGGCTTGACCTAATATGTACCCCAATATCCCATATTGATTTAACACAAAGTAAACAGACATGAATACACACAGTACTGCCTCAGAAATTGAGATTGCAGAATAGTAATTTGCTTTTTTTGCATTTCTCAAATAAATATAAAAGTATTGCAGAATACTTTTAAATGAAAGATGAATTATCGCTAATAATGTGAGATAAGTAGGAAGTTTTTTGCCAAATAATAATTTATTTAAAGATTCTTCAAAGTGAAAAGTCAGTATTACTCCAACGGTCAGATTTATAAAAACAAAAATTATGCAAGTCCACATTAACTCAAGTCTTTCTTTAGTACTTTTTAGTTTGAAATAATTACGCTCAAAGGCTGAAATTAAACCTAAGTTAAGCACACCAACAATAAATAAACCATAAATAACAGACAGAGCCAATACACCATATTCCTCAGGACTTAGATAACGAGT
>TARA_B110000971_G_scaffold89549_1_pt1 | contig 13260 bp, 11 predicted proteins | sample TARA_B110000971 | Tara Oceans TARA_B110000971 (sample SAMEA4397842) | marine metagenome | biome: Polar Biome; feature: [SRF] surface water layer (ENVO:00010504); material: water (ENVO:00002006), including particulate matter (ENVO:01000060) such as... | depth 5 m | reverse complement strand
GAAAATTTAATCTATGTTAAAAAAATAAAAAATAAATTAAAATTTGTTGACTTAACCTTAGTTCCAATTGATAAATCACTTGTCAAGAAAAAACTCTTAACTTCTTTGGAAAAGAATTGGCTTAACACATATCATCAAAGAGTATTTAAAAATTTAAAGAAATTTATGAATAAATTTGAATTAACTCAGCTTAAGCAGGCTTGTTCAAATATTTAAGAATTTATACCAGTCATTTTCGGAAATAATATTAACACCTAATTCTTTAGCTTTTTTTATTTTTGAATTTATAGGTTTATTTTTTCCAATAACAAGAATATTTAATTTTTTCGATATAGAGCCGAGTACTTTTCCACCATTGTCTTCTACTAAGGATTTTGCTTCGGATCTACTGATTTTTTCAAATCCACCTGTAAACATTATTGTTTTGCCTCTTAACTTTCCATTTTTATTTAAAATCTTAGAATTTTCTATTTTTAAATGTTTGATCAAAGATAATATAACTTCATTATTTGATTTACTGGAAAAAAATTCTTCTAAAGATTTTAATTGTGCTGAACCAATTCCATCCAACTCATCAATATTTTTTAATAAATTTTTTCTTTTTGAGGCGTCAAGAATCTCAGTAAGTTTTTTAATAGAAATAAAAAAATTTCCAAGAAGTTTTGCATTTTCTTCCCCTATATGTCTTATACCAAGAGAATAAATAAATTTATCTAATAATATATTTGATGAGTTATTTATTGCATTCTTTAAATTTTCAGCTGATAACTTCCCCCAACCATCTAGATTTGAAATTTTTATATAATCTAGATTAAAAATATCAGATGGAGTTTTAATTAATTTTAGTTCCCAAAATTGATCTATAACTTTTTTTCCCAAACCGTCTATATTAAAGGCATCTTTTGAAACAAAATGTTTTAATTTCTCTTTTGCTATATGCTGACATTTATATTCCTTATCTAAACATCTTCTTATTGCATCTATTTTTTTAGTATTAGTATTTATTTCTTTAACTGTTTGGGACCCGCAAGAAGGGCATTTGGTTGGAAAAATATATTTTTCTAAATTTTTTTTTCTTTTACTTAAATCTACCGATACTATCTGTGGAATCACATCTCCTGCTCTTTGAATGCTCACATAATCTCCAATTCTAATATCTTTTCTAGTTATCTCCTCTTCATTGTGAAGTGTTGCGTTAGAAACAACTACCCCACCAACTGTAACAGGCTCAACTTTGGCTACAGGTGTTAATGCACCTGTTCTTCCGACTTGAATGATTATATCTTTAACTCTTGTTGTGGCTTTAACAGACGAGAATTTATAAGCTATTGCCCATCTTGGAGAGTTTGATGTGTTTCCTAGTCTCGATTGAAGATGAAGATCATTAATTTTTATAACCAACCCGTCAATATCATAGTCTAGATTTGATCTAATTTTTTCTATTTTATTGTGCTGGTTTTTTATATCCGTGATGTTTTTTGCTAAATAATTATGAGGATTAGTTTTAAACCCCCATTCATTAATTTTTTTTAGAAATTCAATTTGATTTCTAAAAGATACAGGCTCTATCATTCCAAAAGCATATGCAAAAAATTGTAGAGGTATTCTTGCGGTTACATTAGAATCTTTCTGCCTTAATGATCCTCCCGCAGCATTTCTAGGGTTAGCAAACTTTTCTTTAATTTTATCAAAATCTTTTTTTCCTATGTAGATCTCCCCTCTGATTTCAAGAATTTTTGGTATATCTTTTCCTATAATTTTTTGGGGTATTTGTTTAACTGTTTTAAGATTTTCAAGAATATCTTCACCCGTAGTTCCGTCGCCTCTTGATACACCCTTTACTAGTATTCCATTATTATAAGTCAGAGATGCAGAAATTCCATCTATCTTGGGTTCTAAAGAAAAAGATAATTTTAAATTTTTATTGTTTAAAAAATTATTAATTTTTTTTATAAAATCATCTACATCACTAATATTAAATGCGTTGGCTAATGATAACATTGGTTTAACGTGTTTAATTTTAGTAAATTTTGAAGATGGCTTAAAACCTACTTTTTTATTAATTGAGCTATGTTTTTCCAAGAAGGAATTATTTTTTTCTAATTTAATAATTTCTTTTCTTAAATCGTCGTATAGTTCGTCAGAAACAATTGGGGAATCCTTATCATAATAAAACTTATTATATTTTTCTAACAGTTTTATTTTTTTAGCATAATTTTTAACTATATTATCTTCTTTTTCAGACATTTAATTTAGTTAATAATTTTTTTAATAGTTCTTTTTATTAAACTATCATTTTTTTTTTGTTTAGATTTTTTTGAAATTTTATAAGATTTATTTAAAATTTTATATGATTGCTTGTACCATTCACTAGAATTATAATTATAGCCTAGTATTGCAGCTGCTGCTTTAGCTTCCTCCATTAGACCAATTTTATAATATACTTCTACCAGTCTATGTAATGCTTCTTCGAGAAAAACAGTTTCATCATAACTTTCAACAATATTTTTTAATCTATTTATTGCAGGTATCCATTTTTGCACATTAATATAAAATTTAGCAATATATAATTCTTTTGCTGCAAGTTGATTGTCTATTAAATCCATTTTAAATTTTAAATCTAGTGCGTATTCAGTGTTTGGATAATTCTGTAAAAAAAAAATTATTTTTTTTTTTGATTCTAAAAGTGGATTTATGTCTTTTGTTTCATCTAAAATTTGTTCGTACATGGAGAGTGCAATCAAGTAATGAGCGTAAGCTATATTTTTATCTGCTGGGTATTGGCTGATGAACCTCTCTAAATTAGCATTCGACTCACCATAAAAATTTATAAGATATAAACAATAGCTAGACATTAAAGATGCTTTTGCTGAAAATTCAATTTTAGGTAAAATTGGTTCTGCTTCAGAAAACTTTTTAGAAGCATAAAAGTAGTCACCTTTATTCATGGCATCTACAGCTTCTCTATAAATTTCAAAAGACCTATCTTCGTCTGCTGGGACGCTTGTTAATATAGCTTCCTTTTTAGAACATGAAGTAATTAAAAAAATTATTAAAATAGGATAGATAAGTTTTTGATACATCGACTTATTCATATCAAAATAAATTAATTAGGTAAATTTTTAAAGTGTCTAAGCGTTAACCGCAAGCTTATTTGCTGAGGTTTTAAAATAATTTTTTGCAGAAAGAGTTTCCTCTCCTTCAATAATTAGAAAATTCGATTGATCTTTAAAAATAGCTCTAAGAAACAAATTACTTAAGCTGTGTCCACCTTGAGAGCATTTAACACTACCTAAAATTCTGTACCCCGATAATAAAAAATCTCCTGCTAAGTCTAAAATTTTATGATTAACAAATTCTTTTTTATTTCGAAGTCCTTCTGCGTTTAAAATTTTATTATCTTTTACAACTACCGCGTTTTCTAAAGAACCACCTTTAGCTAACCCAATTTTTTTTATTTCTTCTATGTCTTCAAATAAACAGAAGGTTCTTGAAGTGTATATATCCACCAAATCTATTTCTGCAAAATTTACTTGATTGCTTTGAGCTCCAATAACATTATTAGAATACACTAATTGAAAATCTACTTTTAAACTTTCAGTATTAGGTTCTATTGAAATCACTCTCTTATTTTCTTTTAATTCTAGTTTTTTAATAATTTTTAAATATTTTCTTTTAGCTTTTAAATTCTTAAGACCAGCCTCATTAATAATTTCAACAAATTCTTTAGAAGATCCGTCCATAATTGGAACTTCAGAATTGTTAATTTCAATTAATGCGTTGTCTATTCCAGTAATATAAAGTGCTGCTAGTAAGTGTTCAACGGTTGACACGGTAACTTTAAATTCGTTCTCGAGTGTTGTGCATAGCTTAGTACTACTTACATTTTTAAAATTAGCTTTTATAATATTATTTTCCTTAAGGTCTATTCTTTTAAAGACTATTCCATAATTTTCATTAGCAGGAAGAACTTTTATTGCAGTTTTTAAACCACTGTGTAATCCGATACCCTCAAATATGACTTCTTTTAGAATTGTTTTTTGGAGATGATTGAACATTTAATGTTTATACAAAATAAAGTGATTTCTACTAAAACAACTAATGTTTCAGAAAAATACGACTTACCTATCCAAACAATTTTGAAAAGAAAGTAGAAACTATTGATTTTTTTGACTGCACGACTGGTATTGCTTCTTTTTCCCATCCTTTGCCAATTAACTCAGCAGCGCCATTTAATGTGGATAATGAGCAATCTTCAGTATTTTTACCAAAAATATATTTTTGATCAGTAAATTTATTTTTTTTGAGAGCAAATTGAAAATTTTTAAAATACTCAAATTTTTCAATTGTTATATAAGTAATATTACTACTTTTTCTGAAATAACTTAAGTTTATGTTCTTGGTGTAACATATCTCAATTAATTCATCTAAACGAGCACTAATTATATTTAAAATTAGACTATGCTTTATTTTTCTATAGGGAGAATCAGAGAAAAATTTTCTATCTAAATATGATTCCTCGTCAGTTTCTAGAGCTTGTTGTAAATTAATTTCTCTTAAGAAAAGTTCAGTTTCGCTTATTTTTAATGAACAAAGTTTAGAGATATCTTTGATGATTAGATCGACACCAAAATTAAAGTCTTGGCTTAAAATATAGGATTTATTTTTAAATGATGAAATATTTATTCTGTTATTTCCTAGGGTAATCGATGTAAAACTTTTATTATTTTTATTTTCCAATAAAAAATTAATTCCGTCAACAAAAGGTTTTAAAATTATACGATCTATATTTATTCGACAATTGTTAAATGTTAATTTTAGATTTTTGACAATATTTTTATTTGCCAAAAAAAAAGTCATATTTTGATTGTAGAACTCCCCAAAAAGACCTATTGGTAAATTTTCTAAATTATCACTATCTAAAGAGAAGCTTGAGTTAAAAAGATGTATTAAAGAATATTTATCTTCACTAGAAGTGATCGTTTTTTTTATATCATTCAATATATAAGTTATATCTTCCTTTGAGATTTGCGATCCACTTAATTTTTTGTAACCACTAACATTTAAACAATTAACATTGTTAGGATTAATAATTACCGATACTCTAGAGAAAAGACAATCTAGTTCATCTTCAATAGAGTTTGTAATTTTTTTTATTAATTGAGAAGTATGCTCAATGTCGATTATTTTTCCATTTTGAATTCCCTTTGAATCCGCGATAAAGTTTTTTATCAGTTTGAAATCTTTATTTTCATTGTAGGATATTACAGAAAAGATAGTTTTATTGTCATTAAGACTAATAATTAGATAAGGTTCATTTAATTTCATGTTATTGCAAGATTAGTTGATCTTTAATTCTATAATCAAATATTTGGTATTTAGAAAAACTAGAGTTATTTAAAATTGAATCCATCTGCACTAAAATTTTTTCATAATTAGTTGCTGGTAGTTTAATGGTTCTGTTATCTTTAAGCGTTATATCCCACCTTCCTACATCAAAGTAATAAAAAGCTTTTATTTTATTAATACTAAAATTACTTACCTGTAATTGGTTGAGTAGAAAACTAAAGTTTTTATGGTTGCCAAAAATAATAGGTAAATTCTCATAAGCTTTTAGTTCTATGTAGTTAATTTTTTTACCATCCTTAGTTAAATAATATCTCTTTTTTTCCTTAATTTCAGTAACAACAGGGATATCTTCAGATATGGTAATTTTTAAAGTATTTGGGTATTTCTTTTTTAATTGTATACCTGATATAAAATCGTATTTCTTCGTCACTTTAATAATTTCTTTATCTTTTAAAAAAAATAAGCTTGTTTTTCTTAAAAATTCTAATTCAGCTTTTAGCTTGATTAGATCCACAGCATATGTGCCTTTTATGATAATTTTATTTATAGGAAAAATAATGCTAAAATTTTTTTTCTCATTGGAATTGTAAGTAGTAAAAGTAATAAAAAAAAATATCAGTAAAAAAAAATTATTTCCTTTAATCATCTGTTAATACTTGCGTCATCTATAATATTTTTAACAAGATTTTTAAATGATATACCGTAAAATTTAGCAATTTCAGGAACTAGCGACAAATCCGTCATGCCTGGTTGCGTATTAATTTCCAATAAATAAAATTTATTGTCTATAAATTTAAAATCAGATCTAGTGACACCACGACACTTTAAAGCTTTATGAGCTTTTTTTGCTAAATCTAAAACTTCCTTGTATTTTTTATCTGATAAATTTGCTGGCATAAGATGCTCTGTTTGAGCAGATTTAAAATACTTAGCTTTATAATCATAGAATTTTCTTTTTGGTTTCAATTCTATTGCACCTAAAGATTTTCCGTTAATAACAGCAACTTGAATTTCTTGTCCACCAATAAAATTTTCAACTACTAGTGTTTTATATTTTTTTATCAATTCGTTTACATTTTTTCTTAATTCTATAAAATTTTTGCATATTTTTACTCCAATGCTTGACCCTTCATTTGATGGTTTAAGAACTAGTGGATATTTAAGGCCTTTTTCTATTATATTTTTTTCTTTTAAAATATTAAGATAATTAATTGGATTCAGCTCAATATATACAGGAGTTCTAATTTTACTTTTCTTAAAAGCTTTCTTAGAAATTATTTTATTCATAGAATTCATTGAGGATAATATACCTGAATGAGTATACGGAATTTTAAAATATTCAAAATAACTTTGAGCTACACCGTCTTCACCGTCTCTTCCATGTAAGGCATTAAAAATTAGATCTACTTTGTAATTTTTAATTTTTTTAAAATCTTCTTTTGCGGGATCAAAATTTAAGACTTTATGTTTTAATTTTTTAATAGCATACGAACATGCTTTACCTGATTTTAAACTTATTTCTCTCTCGCTCGATGTTCCGCCACAAACTACCAAAATTATTTTTTTTTTCATTCTTAATCTACTTATTATAGCCAATTATTTTTATTTCTAATTCTAGGTTAATTTTAGTTTTTTGATAAACAGTTTTTTTAACGTTATTTATTAATTCTTCTAAATCTTTTGATGTCGCATTTCCGTTATTAACAAAAAAATTACAATGCTTGTCTGATATTTTTGCGTCCCCTACTTTAAAATTTTCACAGTTAGATTCTTTGATTAATTCCCAAGCTTTTTTACTTTTTGAATTTTTAAAAGTACTACCGCATGTTTTGATTTGACTTGGCTGTGAGTTTTTCTTTCTTTCTACCATTGCTTTTTGTTTTTCTTCAATTAACTGTTTCGTGGAATGTATTCCTTTTAGCTTAACACTTGTGACTAGTAAATTTTCCTCAAGATTAGTGCTCCTGTAAGAAAATTTTATATCTTTCGCTAAAATTTCTTTTGAAATACCATGTATATCAATTGCATTAATTGAGTGAAGTATTTGAGAAATTTCATAACCATAACACCCTGTATTCATTCTCACAGCACCTCCAATTGAACCTGGGATACACGCTAAAAATTCCAGTCCAGTTAATGAATTATTTGACGCAAAATCAGCAATTTTTTTATCCTGCACTGCCGCACCAACTTCTATTATATTTTTTGAATACATTTTTATATAGGAAAATGCTGAACTCAGTTTTATTGTAATTCCTTTAATTCCACCGTCCCGTATGAGTGTATTTGAACCGGCTCCTATAATTGTAAACTTTGCTGGCTTAAGCTTTTCTAAAAAAAAAACAATGTCTTCTATGCTATCAGGTTTAAAGAGCACATCAGCTGGCCCCCCTAGATTAAACCAACTGTAGTTAGATAATTTTTCATCTATCAAAATTCGTTTTCCAAATTTTATTTTTAAGTCTTCTGTGATCATGCTCATAGATTATCTTTAAGATTGTACATCCATTTTGAAATAGAGCCAGCTCCCATGCCTATGACTATTTCATCGCTTGTTAAATTTTTTCTAAAATATTTTGTTAAATCTAACTCATCTCTAATAACAATTACTTGGGTTTTAGAAAACTTTGAAATTAATTTAGCAAATTTAACTTTATTGTATTTTTTATCTACAGCTTCTCCAGCTGAGTAGACAGGGCATAAAATTACTTGGTCAGTATTTTTAAAACATGATATAAATTCTGAATTCAAAGTTCTTACTCTTGAATATCTGTGAGGTTGAAATACAGTAATAATTTTTCTCTTTGGTACCACTTTTCTTATTGCTTCCAATACAGACTTTATCTCTGTTGGATGATGGGCGTAATCATCATAAAATTCTATTTTATTCTTTTTAAATACTTTTGTTAATCTTCTTTGAACTCCCGTAAAATCTTTTAGTGCTTTTTTTATAATTTTTATTTTTAAGCCTAAATGTATGCATAAAGATATAGCTGCAGTAGCGTTAAGCACATTATATTTACCGATTAGATTTAATGTAATATTCTTTATATGTAGGTTTTTTGGGCCAGTATTTTTAATTTTTAAATCAAATTTTGTATGGTCCTTTAAATATCTAGGGTTACAAATTTGATAGTTGGCTTTCTTATCAAATCCATAGGTAAAATAATTTCTTGTTTTTAGTTTTTTTAATATTTTTTTTATACTAAGGTCATCCAAACAGAGAAATGCTTTTCCAATAGGAGGAGTTTTTTCAACAAATGTTATAAAAGCTTTTAACAAATTATTAAAATTTTTATAAAAATCTAAATGTTCTTTATCAACATTGGTTACAATAGAATAGTTAATTGGTACTTTTAAAAAACTACCGTCCGACTCATCTGCCTCTACGACAGCCCATTCACCTTTACCTAATTTAGCATTGTTTTTTAATGAATTAATAACTCCACCGTTAATGATTGTTGGATCTAATTTTGCTTGCGAAATAATTTTAGCTACGAGTGAGGTGGTAGTAGTTTTACCGTGCGATCCTGTAATAATAATATTTTTTTTTAAATCAATTATATTTGCTAGCATTTCTATGCGGTCATAAAAGGGTATATTTTTTTTTTTTGAATACGATAGTTCGATGTTATCGTTTTTTATTGCTGAAGATTTAACTATAATTGTTGCGTTGAAAATATTTTTTTTAGAATGGCCTTTTAAGATTCTAATACCTAATTTTTTACAGTTATCTGTATTTTTATTTTCTTTTATATCGCTACCTTGTACGTTGAATCCCATGGTTTTCATTATTTGAGCTAAACCACTCATTCCTATGCCACCTATCCCTATAAAATGTATAACTTCTTGTTTCCCTATTTCAATTTTATTCATTTTTTAAACTCTCAATTACTCTATTAATTTTTAAAAATACTTCTTTATCAGAGTGATTTTTTTGTTTTTCAGTTATTTTGTTTAATAATTTTTTATCTTTATAAAATGATTCTATCAAAGAAAATAGTTTTTCATTCACTTCTGTTTCTTTAACAGAGTAGCTATAACCTTTTTTTTCAAAATAAATTGCATTTTTATCTTGATGCTTGTCTGCTGCATACGGATATGGGATGGTAATAAAGGGTATGTTACAGTTTATTAATTCAGCTGTTACTGACGAACCAGCTCTTGTTATGGTTAGATCTGCTTTTGTAAAGTATTCTAGTATATTTTTAGTAAAATTAAATAACTCAAAGTCAAAATTTAAATCTCTATATATTCTATTTAGTTCTTCAGTTTGTGATTCAATACATTGTTGAAAAATTTTTATTTTAACATTTTTTTGTATGCATTTTTTAAATACTGTAGGTAATAATTCTCCAAAAGATTTTGCTGCTTGGCTACCTCCTAAAACTAAAATACTTAATATTTCTGACTTAAATTGATTATTTTTTTTAAAATTTAAAATTTCTTCTCTAATTATGTTGCCGGTAACGATTATTTTATGTTCATGTTTATTTTTAATCCCAACAATCTCACTATAAGAAACAAAAATTTTAAAAGCAAGTGGAAGTAAATACTTATTGCTTTTACCTATTTGAATATTATTTTCATAAATGATAAATGGTATGTTCAATGTTTTGGCTGCTATGCATACTGGGAAAGAAGCATAACCACCCATACCAAATACGATCAAAGGTTTTGCTCTATATAAAATTATTAAAGACTTCAGGTAAGAAAAAAATATTCTAAAGAGTGAAAAAAAGGAATTTATTATATTTTTTTTAAATATTGTTGAAGAATTATTTAAAATTATTTTTATATTACTGTGCTTGTCTAAGTACTTTAGGCCTCTCTTGTCTGTTATAATTTCTACTGAATAGTCTTCCTTGATAAAATTTTTTGCCAAACTATACGCTGGGAAAACATGCCCTCCAGTCCCTCCTGTGGCAATTATAATTTTATTTTTATTAGTACCTTTCATCTAAAAACCTTCTTCTTGTAAAATTTAATATAATCCCCGCAAGTATTGCGCTTCCAATCATTGAAGATCCCCCATAACTTAAAAATGGTAGTGTCATACCAGTTGTAGGAAGTAAACTAGTGTTTACTCCAATATGAATAAATGTTTGAAAAATCAAAAGAGTGGCAAGCCCTGAGAGTGATATCTTAATAAATTTTTCATTTTCTGAAAGTGCAAACTTAATAATCCTAAATGAAACATATAAAAATATGCAAATTAAAAATATTGAAATAATTGATCCGAATTCTTCAGCAATAACAGAAATAATATAATCGGTATGAGCTTCGGGTACACGAACTTTTAGCGTTCCTTCTCCCATGCCCTGGCCTGTTAGTCCTCCCTCTCGAATAGCATCAAGGGCATTATTAGATTGAAAGCGATCTCCTTTTGAAGGGTCAAAAAAAGTTTCGATTCGTTGAAAAATATATGAAAACTTGTTTGGAAATATAAGTAGTAACGCCGCTATGAAAAAAACGGTTATCCCAAAAAAACAAAAAATATAAATTAATTTTATTCCTGAAATAAAAACAATAGCGGTCCAGGATAAAATTAATAGCACGGTTTGGCCAACGTCCGGTTGATTTAATAAAATAATACACGGTATAGCTAATACTAAAAAACTTAAAAAATAAGAAGTGTTAGAGGTGTTCAGCCCATCCTTTGATAAAATTTTTGCAATAGTAACAATTAAAAAAGGTTTTACAAATTCTATAGGTTGAAAACGAAAAAATAATAAATTTAACCATCTTTTTGAACCTTTTACTTCTACGCCAAAAAATAAAACAAAAAATAAAGAAATTAACGCAATAATAAAAATAGGTATTAAAATTTTTTTAAAAAAAACTAACTGAATAGAGGAAATTGCTATCATTAAAAAAATTGCTGATATTGCAAAAACTAAATGTTTTGAAAAGAAAAAATAGTAGTCTTTATTCAATCTTTCACCTGCTAAAGATGAAGTAGAGGCAAACGAAAAAAAAACACCTAAAATAAATAATAATAGAAAACTTATAAATATAGTTTTATCTAAATTTCTCCAATAATTTTTTATGCTAGTTTTAAAAAAATTTTTTAACATATTTTTTTGTTATTTTTTTAAATTGATTACCCCTATCCACAAAATTAATAAACTGATCGTAAGATGAACTCGCAGGACTAAACAGAACTGTAGCTTTTTTATTTTTTATTAGGAGCAATTCTTTAAAAACATCATTAATTGCATTTTCTAAATTATGAGATATTTTGTATTTTATCTTTTTTTTTACTTGATTTTTAAAATATTCTGTTTTTTTTCCAATTATAAAAGATTTAATTATATTTGAACTTATTCCCTTAAGATTAAACCTATCCCTAATTTTAGGAAGTCCTCCTAAGATCCAAAAAATATTTTTATTTTTTTTTAAAGCATGTTTAGTTGAGTCAAAACTTGTAGCTTTAGAATCGTTGATAAAAGTTATCTCTTTTTTTTTAAGAAATATTTCATGTCTGTGTGATAATCCTCTAAAATTATTTACTGCCTTAAGAAAAATTTTTTCTTTAATCTTTAATATTTTAGATATTTTGTATGCAAACGATAGATTTTCTAAATTAGGTTCAGAGGTCAAATAATTATTAGTAATTTTTTTCATAATTTTCTTATTTAAAGAATTTTTCTTTATTATTTTTAATTCACTTAAGTAATTTTTTTTTTTAAATAATCTAATAAGTTTTTTATTATTCAATAGGGCTATATTACTGCTATCTTGCTTTGAAAATATTTTAAATTTAGAATTTTTATAATCTGATACTGTGCTGTGCCAATCTAAATGATCACAGGTAATATTTAATATAGCCGCAAAATTTGGTTTTAAAAATTTTGTGTATGCTAGTTGAAAAGATGATGCTTCTATTATTACTATAGATTTTTTTTTAATATTTAAGTCTAGCACTGGTTTACCGATATTACCTCCAAGCTGAGCGTCTAGTCTGTTTGTTCTAAGTATGTTTTGGATTAATTTACATGCTGTTGATTTTCCATTAGTTCCCGTTATTACTATTGATTTTATAAGTTTTTTTTGCATAAAAAATAAATCTAGGTCTGTAATTATTTTTTTTTTATGTTTTAATAGTTTTAACCTAAGTTTTGTTTTTTGAATATTAATTCCAGGACTAATCACAATATAATCCACCTCATCTAACGCTTTTTTAAATATATTAAATTTTTCTTTATTATCTTTATTCTGCTTGTCATCCCACGTGTAAACTTTTTTTATTCTTTTTTTTTTTAAAAATTTAAAAGTTGAACTGCCTGACAAACCAAGCCCGTATATAGCGAAGGACCTATCTTTTATTAGTTTTGTTGTATTCATTGATTATCTTAACTTTAATGTGGCTAATCCAATTAATGCTAAAATAATTGATATGATCCAGAATCTTATTACCACAGTTGATTCGGGCCAACCTTTTTTCTCAAAATGGTGATGAATTGGAGCCATCATAAAAACCCTTTTACCAGTTAGTTTGAAAGACAGAACTTGTATAATAACTGAAACAGTTTCAAGAACGAAAAGCCCTCCAATTATAGCTAAAACTATTTCGTGTTTAACTATAATTGCTACAGCGGCTAAGGATCCCCCTAAAGAAAGTGACCCAGTGTCTCCCATAAATATTTTAGCAGGTGGTGCGTTATACCAAAGGAAACCTAGACAGGAACCAAAGATAGCTCCACAAAATACGCTTAATTCACCTACATTTTCAACATAAGGAATTTTCAAATATTCTGCAAATATTGTATTACCGACTACATAACTTATAAGGGTATAAGACAAAGCAACCAACATTACGGGTACAGTTGCAAGGCCATCTAAGCCATCTGTTAAATTTACAGCATTAGACGCACCTACAATAACAAAAAGTGCAAATGGTATAAAAAA
>TARA_B110000971_G_C20039882_1_pt1 | contig 13297 bp, 13 predicted proteins | sample TARA_B110000971 | Tara Oceans TARA_B110000971 (sample SAMEA4397842) | marine metagenome | biome: Polar Biome; feature: [SRF] surface water layer (ENVO:00010504); material: water (ENVO:00002006), including particulate matter (ENVO:01000060) such as... | depth 5 m | reverse complement strand
AGTATGCACCCGTTAAAATCTTTAAATGTTATGGGCGACGCAGGGATTGTAGCAACAAACGATAAAAAAATTTATTCATGGATTAAAAAATTTAGAAATCATGGAATGATTAATAGAGATCGTATTGATTTTTGGGGTCTTAATCTAAGGATGCAACCGTTACAAGCAATAGTGGCCTCCAAAGGTCTTAGGAAGATAAATAGAGTCATAATTAAAAGAAATTCTAATGCTAAAATGATGGATGGATTATTATTAGCACTTTATCCGAATGTGATAACACCCGAAAGAATAAAAAATTTCAAAGAAACTTTTGCATTATATATGTGCTTGGTCAAAAAAAGAGATCAACTTGTTAAATATCTAGCAAGACATAACATTGAAACAAAAATTCACTATCCAACACCACTTAACAAACAAAAAGCAGCTAAAAACTTAAATTTAAATCAAAATAATTTTAAAGTAGCCAATCAACAATCTAAAAAACTTATTACACTACCAATACATCAATATATGAAAAAAAATGAAATACTTTATATTGCAAAAAAAATAAAAGATTTTTATAAGAAATAATTAAAATGAAAAAAATAGATAAATTATATGATAACAGAGTAGTGATTAAGCCTTGGGGATATGAATATGTGGTTTATAGAAATTCCAACAATTTATCAGTCACTCTTCTTAAAATTAATTACAACAAAAAAACTTCTCTTCATTGTCACCCTCAAAAAAAAAGTGGCTTTATCTTATTGAGCGGGAAAGCTAAATTTCAACTTGGCTTAAGAGCAAAAAACTCGGAGATACATGCGTCTCCTTCTAAACGCATGATGGCAAGAGGATTGTTTCATTCAATTAAATCTATTTCAAAAGAGGGTTTGTCTGCTTTAGAATTTGAAACTCCAGTCAACAAAAATGACCTTGTAAGATTTAAAGATAGCTATGGTAGACAAAAAAAATCTTATGAAGGTAAAAAATTTACAAAAGATATAAATCTCACATCTATTAAATTTAAAAAACCAATTAGTGGAAAATATCAAGCTTATAAATTTGATAAAACAATAGTATCTTTAGAAGTACATAAAAATTTTAAAAATTTATTAAGAAATAAAAAAAATACAATCTTTGCAATTCTTGATGGAGCGTTAGTTGATCAACGTGGAAAAAAAGTTTTATCATATGGAGACATAGTAAGAACTAGTGATTTAAAAATTCTTTCAACAGTTTTTAATATAAAGAAATCACTAAGTGTTGTAAAAGTTTTACAAGCATAACCTGCAGATAGATATTTAAATGATAAGAGTAGCAGATTACATAATAAAATTTTTAGAAAAAAAAAAAATCGATACAGTATTCACAGTAAGTGGAGGTGGCTCAATTTTTTTATGTGATGCTTTATACAAGTCCAAAAAAATAAAATATATTTCACACCATCATGAACAAGCTGCGTCTTTTGCTGCTGAAAGCTACGCAAGATTAAAAAATGATGTGGGTTGTTCAATTGTCACTACGGGCCCAGGCGGAACAAATACAGTCACGGGGGTTAGTTCTGCATGGATAGACTCTGTTCCAGTAATTTTTATTTCAGGGCAAGTTTTTTATAACCAAACTATTAAAAATACAAAAAAAAGACAAATTGGAGTTCAGGAAATAAATATTATTGACCTTGTTAAGCCAATCACAAAATTTTCAAAAATGATTATTGATGCCAATGATATTAATTATTACCTAGAAAAAGCTTACTCTATTTGTAAGTCAGGAAGACCAGGGCCAGTATTCTTAGATATTCCAGCCGATATTCAAAGCGCTTTAGTAGAAGAAAAAAAAATAATTAAATATAAATATAAATCAAAAAAAGTAACCTTTTATATAGATGAAAAAATAAATAAAATTTGTAGTGAATTAAAAAAATCAAAAAAACCACTTATACATCTTGGCCATGGAGTTAAACTGTCTAACGCTCAAGCTATAATTAAAAAATTTTTTAGAAAATACAAAATACCTTTTGTAGTTACATGGAATGCCGATGATATAATGCCATCAAATCATAACATGTATTGTGGCAGACCTGGAGCTTTTGGGGAAAGAGGATCCAACTTTATTGTTCAAAACTGTGATTTTTATTTGTCTATCGGTACACGGCTCCCTTATATGGTCACGGGCTATAATGCAAAAAGGTTCGCTGCCAAGGCCAAGTTTAGGGCAATGGTAGATATAGATATAAATGAATTAAAAAATAATGATTTTAAAGTTAATTTAAAAATAAAAAGTGACGCTAACAAATTTTTAGAAAAACTATTTTCAAAAATAAAGAAGTACGATGCAAGTAAAAACTGGCATAATTATTGTCTTGAGGTAAGAAAAAAATACCCAATACTTACTCAAGAGATGATAAATGAAAAGAAATATGTGAACTCTTATTATTTTGTAAAAACTCTTTCGCAATTGACAAAAAAAAATGACACAATTATCACTGACATGGGCTTTTCTTTTACAACTTCACATCAAGCTTTAGATGTTAAAGAAAATCAAAATTTCTATACTAATTCTGGTCATGCACCAATGGGTTGGGGGTTGCCTGCAGCTATCGGAGCCTATTATGCCAGTAAAAAAATACATTCAAATCTTATTTGCTTGACAGGTGATGGGGGCCTTCAAATGAATATTCAAGAATTTGCGACCATTATGCACAACAAGATTCCTCTAAAAGTTTTTATTTTTAATAACGGCGGATATTTAACAATTAAACAAACACAAGTACTAGGATTTAACAATAGAATCATGGGTGCAGACAAATCAAGTGGCCTTTCATTTCCAGATTATAGTGAAATAGCTAAAGCGCATAAAATATCTTATAAAAAAATTAAAAATCATAAAAATCTTAAAAACCAAATTCAAAGTATACTTAAAGATAAGAAACCTTTTATATGTGAACTAATGATGAACCCTAATGAAGAACAAATTCCCAAAGCCATCAATCGAAGAGATTCTTCGGGTAAAAGCGTGCCAACCGATTTTGAGGATATGTACCCATTCTTGCCAAAAGATGAATTAAAGAGTAACAACTTAGAATAATGAAAAAAGCCATAATTATTTCAGGAAATTTAGCTCAAGATCATGAGTTTATTTATCCATACTATCGATTATTAGAAGAAGGACTAGAAGTTGACGTATGCATGTTGGAAGGAAAACACGTTAAAGGATTTCTCGGAACAGATTTACCTCCTAATAAAGAACAAAAAGTCAAAAAAATTGAAGAGGTTAATATTAAAGATTATTCTATTTTAGTTATACCTGGCGGCGTTAAAGCCATGGAAAAAGTAAGACAAAATAAAAAAATTATCGAATTTATTTCAGAGTTCAATTTACAGAAAAAACTAATAGCTTGTATATGTAGTGGAGCACAACTTTTAATTTCTGCAAAGGCAGTCAAGGGAAGAAAAATTGCTGGTTATTACAGTATGAAAGACGATATTATAAATGCTGGAGGAATTTATACTGATCTACCTGCAGTAATAGATGAAAATATTGTTACAACAGCGCATTATAAAGATATGGGTCCTTGGATGGCAGCAGTAATAAGTAAAATTTAATGAGAGAATTTAATTTACTTGATAATTATCCTAAATTATCCGAACCCAGATATGTTTCTAAAAACCTAAGAACTATATCCCATAGAATAGTTGCAGCCAACAGACAGAAAGATTTTTTTGATGGTGATAGGAACCACGGCTATGGAGGATTTAAATATGATGGGAGATGGAAAGTAGTTGCGGATAAAATATTTAGTGAATATAAAATTAATGAAGATTCCTCTATTTTACAAATAAATTCAGAAAAAGGTTTTTTGTTAAAAGATATCAAAGACAAAAATTCTAAAATAAATATCACAGGATTAGAAACCTCTCAGTACGCTAAAGATAATACGCTCGATGAAGTAAAAAAAAATATAACACTAGTACAAAACTACAATAACTTAAAATTTGAAGATAACAAATTTGATTTTATTATAGGCCTTGGAATTATTTACACGCTTACTATAGATAGCGCATTCAAAACTCTTAAAGAAATAGAAAGAGTTGGAAAAGGGAAAAGTTTTATAACACTCGCTTCTTATTCAGATGAGGAAGATTACTGGCTATTTAAAGATTGGACATTAATTGGATCGACTATTCTTAAAAAAGAGGAATGGTTGGAGATTTTAAAGGCAGCAAATTATTCTGGAGATTATTATTTTACAAATTCCAAGACATTAAATATTGCTAGAAAGAAATAAGACACAAATATTATCAGAAATGGAAAAAATTGCAGTTAAAGCAGTTATAAAATTTAAAGGTAAATATCTATTACAACATCGAGACAAGAAAAAAAATATTTACTCACCTAATCACTGGGGCTTATTTGGTGGGATGTTAAATAGCTTAGAAAAACCAAAGGCAGGAATTAAAAGAGAATTATTTGAAGAGTTAGGAATTAAATGCCAAGTAAAAGAAAAATTACTTGAAATTTTTCACAAAGAAAGCAAAACAAAAAATATTTTTTACAAAATTAATCCTATAACAGTAATTAGTATAAAAAATCTAAAAGAAGGCCAAGGTTTTCAATGGTTTAGTTTAGAAGAAATTTATAAAAAAAGAAAAATAACTTGGGATACTAAAAAATTATTTAATATTTTATACTAGACGTAATTTTTTACTAATTACTTCTTTTTCTTTAAGCCAATCTTGTCTATTAAGTTTTAAACAAATTAAGTTGTGAAATAAGCTTTTCCTTTTCAGAAATTGAATTTTAGTATCAATTTCTTTAAATCCAAATTTTGAATGTAAGTTCAATACAGGTATGTTAAAACTTAATACTTCACAAAATATACTTGAAAAAGAGTGTTCAGAAAAATATTTATCTAGGAAAATAAATTCTACACAAGCACCAACTCCTTTTTGAGTTTTTTCTGATATGTAAAATGCCCAAGAATTTTTATTATCACAAAGATTTAAAATAGCCGACCCTTGAATTTTTTCTTTATACAATATTAAATAAATTTTTTTATCTTTGTTAAATTTTTGTTCTTGAGTCCATCTAAAGTGCTCTTTTTCTGAGATTAAATCATGATTTATCATATTTTCTCTCACTTTTTTTTCATTCCTGATTTTTAATATTATATTGAGTGCTGCTTTATTGTTAAAATCAAGAGAAACTAAATTTGTATTCTCAAATATATTTTTAATATTCATTTAAAGATATTAATATACTATTTATATAAAAGATAAAAAAATTAAATTTTCTACAAAAATATTGTAAATTATCTAATTAAGCAAAATAAAAAAATTATAATATGAAAAAAATTAATCATAAAAATATATTAAAAATTATAAAATACAAAAAACTTTCTTTGTCAGGAATAAATAAAAAACTAGCAATAAAGTTATATTCATTTATGAAGGAGTTAAGAGTATGTGAAGACGAACTATCCGAAGAATATCACCCGGCAGATGAGATGAAATGCCCCGTACATTTTTGTTCTGGACAAGAAGCCGTACCTGCTGCCTTAAACAATATATTAAGACAGTCTGATTATCTTTTTTCACACCACAGATCACACGGTTATTACCTGTCAAAAAAAGGGCCCATGAAAAAACTATTCGCAGAAATATATGGCAAGATCACAGGAGCAAACTCTGGTCTTGCTGGCTCACAAGACATATCTTATCCAGAAAAAAATTTTTTTAGTGGAGCTATTTTAGCTGGAGCAGTCGCAATTTCTGTTGGCACAGCAATGGCTCTAAAAATGAACAAATCAAATAATAAAATTGTTGTGGCAGGATTTGGAGAAGCGGCAACTGATCAAGGTATTTTTTGGGAAAGCTTAAACTACGCGGCTTTAGAAAAACTGCCAATAGTATTTGTTTGCGAAAATAATAATTATGGTGTTTTTTCATCACAATCGAAAAAACAAGCCGGACTAAGTATTACAGAAAAAGCAAAATCTTTTGGTGTTGAAAGTAAATCAATTTTTGGCAATGATGTGTGTTTAGTTTACAAAGAATTAAATAAAGCAATATTAAATAGCAGAAAAAACAAAGGTCCATTTCTTTTAGAGACTTTTACATATCGTTTTAATGGACATGTGGGACCTCTCTCAGATGATCTAGTGGGGTATAGAAGTGAAAATGAAATAAAATTTTGGAAAAATAATTGCCCAATTAAATTATTAGAAGAGAAAATGTTTAAAAAAAATATATTAAATAATAAAATTTATAAACAGATTAATAAAAATATTAATATTAAAATTAAAAGCTCTTTTGATTTTGCAAAAAAAAGTAAATTTCCAAAAATTAATAATTGGTCAGAACTAAACATATCTTCATCATCAAAACTTGCAGATAAAATTTTAAAAGATTTAAAAAGTGATAATTTTGATGAAAAACAAAAATTATTCCAACCTAAGGGTTATTAGTATGAAAAAATATAAAAATATTTCATACGCAGAAGCTATAAGGGAAGGAACACTTCAAGCAATGCAAATGAGCAAAAAAGTAATGGTCATGGGTCAATTAATTGATTTTAAATCAGGAATTTTTGGAACTACCACAGGGCTAGTAGAAAAATTTGGCAACAAAAGAGTAAGAGATTTTCCTGTAGCTGAAAGTTTAATGACATCTGCAGGAATTGGTGCTGCTATCACCGGATCAAGGGTAATTCTGGTTCATATGCGAATTGATTTTATGCTTTATTCATTTGATGCCATTGTCAATTGGATGTCTCTGTGGAGATTTAAATCAAATAACAAGTCCCAAGTTCCTTTAGTGATAAGAGCTATAGTCGGTAGAGGATGGGGGCAAGGTCCTCAACACTCAAAAAGTTTTCACTCCTGGTTTTCAAATTTACCAGGTATTAATGTTGCTATGCCAACAACTGCCTTTGACGCGAAAGGACTATTGCTTGAAAGTATATTTGGAAATAATCCTACCATAATAATAGAACACAGATCATTGTTTAACCTTAAAGATAATGTCCCCACAGAACCATACAGAGTTCGATTTGGTAAAGCGGTTGTAAGAAAAAAAGGAAAAGACGTAACCCTTGTAGCAATTGGAGTAATGCTAATCGATAGTTTAAAAGCTGCGTATGAGTTAAAGTTGCAGGGTATCAGTGTCGAAGTGATAGATCCAATAACACTAAGTCCTCTAGATAGAAAAACTATAATTAATTCAGTAAAAAAAACAGGTCGTTTAGTAGTTGTAGATCCCAGCTGGACGTCATTTGGTGCATCTAGCGAAATAATTACAACAGTAGTGGAGAGTAATATTAAAAATATGAAATCAAAGCCATTAAGAGTTAATTTACCCGATAGTCATACTCCTATGAGTTCTGCTCTAGAAGATAAATTTTATACTAATAAAAATGATATTATTAGAGCAATAAAAAAAGCAATTAAATAAATGCAGAATTCTTTTATTAAAAATGGTTTTATTATTAAGAGATCTGAAAGTAAAAAAGCGTTAAATTATATCTCTGACTTTATAAAAATAAAAATTTTAAAAATATTAAAATCAAAAAAAAAAAATATATCTTTAAACCTCTTACATAAAAATTTTAATAAAAATGAAATCAATAATACAAGATTAAAATTAATTAATTTTATTAATAATGATAAAAAATTTAGAGAAAATTATTTTTTATTAGCAAGAAAATCTATATTTGAAATTGTTGGTAACGAGCTTGCTATGCAAACTAAGATTAACCTATCTATTCAAATGCCTAAAGATGAAGATTCTTTATTACCACTACATTCAGACACATGGTCAGGAGATTCCCCTTTCGAAACAGTACTTTGGTTGCCATTAGTCAACTGTTACAAAACTAAGTCAATGTTTATTCTTGATGCAAAAAAAGAAGAAAAATTTAGAAGAATTTATAAAGATAAAAAAATTCAATATTCTTTGCAGTTACATAAAAAAGTGAAAAAAGATTTAAAATTTTTAAAAATTAATTATGGAAATTTTTTACTATTTAATCAAAATTTACCTCATGGAAATGTAGTGAATGAAACAAACGAAACTCGTTTTTCTTTAAACTGTAGGTTTAAAGGTCTTTTTACGCCCTACAATCAAAAACAGTTAGGTAACTTTTTTTCTCCATTAATAGTCCGACCCACTTCTAAATTAGCTTTAGCTTACAAATATCCTGACGAATGAATTTAAAGTTTAAAGGATATATATCTAGTAGGGAATTGAATGATAGTTCTTTTATACCTCAAAAGGTCCAAAATTTAGTGATAAGACATGTATGCCAAAGTAGAGGCATTGATTTTCTTTTAAGCGCGACAGAATATGGAATGAAAAAAAGTTTTTTAGTTTTGAATCAAACCATTAAAGACATTGTGAAACTAAAAATAAATGGTATCGCATTCTATTCTATTGATCAATTGCCTAATAATATTGCTAAAGCTAATAAAATTTTAAATACAATTATTCTATCTAAGAAAAATATACTATTTAGCTTAGAAGATATTTTAATAACTAATAAAAGAGAACTTTCAAAAGTTAAAGAAATTATAAAGATAAAAAGTTTAATTCAATTTAATAAATCTAAATAATGAAATTCAATTTAAAAGAAATCTGGTCAATTATCGATATAAAAGAAAAACGAAAAATTATTTTTGTAACTATCGCGCAAGCATTCTCAGGCTTAATTGATATGATTGGCGTAATATCTATATTACCATTTTTATCACTTTTAACAGATCCAGATATTATAAATAAAAATGGCTACCTTAAAAAGATAAGTGTTTTTTTGGATCTCACATACAATGAGTCACTTCTATTCTTTGGAATCATGTCCTTTCTAATAATTTTTTTTAATCAATTTACTCGAATTTTTACCAACTGGTATGCAAGTTTCGTTAGTCATTCTCTGTGGTTAAATTTAACACAAAAAATGTTCTACTATTTCTTAAATCAAGACTACAATTATTATTTAAAAAATAACACATATTCATTGCTTGAAAAAATAAGCCAACAAGTAAATGCCGCTCAATCAGGTGTAATTGAGCCGCTATTTAAATTACTAAGTCATATTTTTACAAGTTTATTTATATTTGCAACACTTTTTTATTTAGAGCCTTCTTTAACTTTACTAGGAATATTTTTTATATTCTTAATCTTTTTATTTTTTTTCAAATTATTAAGACCAAAGCTAGAAAAGCTTGGTAAAATGGAGACAGAAACTTCAAAAAAATTAATAAATCTTTATGGTGACTCTTTTAATGCAATCAAAGAAATAAAAATCTTACATAATGAGGAATATTATAGAAATATTTTTTTACCTCTTGGTCAAAAGCATATCGATATACAAGTAAAAAGACGTCTTATGATTGATTTTCCGAATGGATTAGCTGAAATTTTTTCATTTGGGATTATAATTGCTTTAACTCTATTTCTTATTTTTACAGCAACAGGTTTTTCTAAAATTGTTGGAACTTTAGCTTTGTTTGGCTTTGGATTAAAAAGAATAATACCAGCTGCCAATGGTATATTCCAACAGATAAGTAACATTCAGTTTTACCAAGCTTCTTTTGAAAGAGTCAAAAATGAACTCATTGACGCAACCATAAAAAATAAAAAATATGAAGATGAAAAAGAATTTAAAAAAATGGTTTTTAAAAATTCGATCCAAATTAAAGATGCAACTTTTAATTACGAAAACTATAAAAAGCCGTCCATAGAAGAAATAAATTTAACAATTAACAAAGGGCAGTTTGTGGGTATTACAGGGTCAACAGGATCAGGTAAGTCGACATTAATTGACATTCTTTTAGGACTGATAGAATTAAAAGACGGATCAATACTAATAGATAATGAGAAGTTAACCTCTAGATCAATTAAAAAATGGCATGCCATAGTAGGCTATGTTGATCAGACTGGATATTTAAGTGATAATAGCATCAAGAACAATATAGCTTTTGGAATTGATGAATCAAATATTGATTTAGAAAACATAAAACGATCAGCAAAATTAGCAAAAATTTCAGACTTTATAGAAAAAGATTTACCTAACAGTTATGAAACTTTTATAGGAGAGAGAGGAGTAAGGCTAAGTGGAGGACAAAGACAGAGAATTAGAATTGCTAGAGCCATTTATAGAAAACCTCAAATTCTCATTTTAGATGAAGCGACAAGTGCTCTTGACTCAAATACTGAAAAAGAAGTAATTAATTCATTAAAGTATATTAATAAAAATTTAACTGTGATAATGATAACTCATCGAACTTCAACGCTAAAAAATTGTGATAACATTTTCTATTTAAAAAATGGTAAAATTGTTGAAGAAGGTAAACTTGAAAAACTTTTAGAAAAAAATTTAAAACTAGACTATTAAAATATTATAAATGATAAATAACAAATCAATCTTAATCACAGGTGGAACCGGTTCTTTTGGACAGCGGTTTATAGATATTTGCTTAAAAAAATATAACCCAAAAAAATTAATCGTCTATAGCAGAGATGAGCTTAAACAATATGAAATGCAAAAAAAATATTCTAAAAAAAATTTAAACAAAATACGATTTTTTATTGGGGATATTCGAGATCTACCAAGGCTAAAACTTGCCATGCAGGATGTTGATTATGTTATTCACGCTGCAGCCTTAAAACAAGTTCCAACCGCAGAATACAACCCTTTTGAAGTGGTAAAAACGAATGTAGTAGGAAGTCAAAACGTTATTGATGCAGCTCTTGATAGCGGAGTAAAAAAAGTACTTTCTCTTAGCACCGATAAAGCTGCCGCTCCTATTAATTTGTACGGCACTACTAAACTGACATCAGATAAATTATTTGTAGCTGCAAATAATTTTAAAGGTAAAAAAAACATATGTTTTTCAATTGTCAGATACGGAAATGTAATGGGAAGTAGAGGATCGGTCATACCCCTTTTTTTAAATCAAGTAAGAGAGAAGTTTTTTACAATTACAGACCCAGCCATGACTAGATTTAACATTACACTTGACGAAGGAGTAGATTTTGTAATTAATTCAATAAATGAGATGATTGGAGGAGAAATTTTTGTCCCAAAATTAGCTTCTTATAGAATTACAGATTTAGCTAATGCAATAAGCTTAAATAAAAAGATAAAAATAATTGGTATAAGACCAGGTGAAAAAATACACGAGGAATTAATTACGAGCTCAGATTCTATGAATACTTTAGAGTATAAAAACAAGTATATAATTTTACCTAACTACGAGTTTTATGAGGACAAGCTAAATAAATTTAAAAAACATTATAAAAAAAGCAAAAAATGTAAATTAGGTTTTACTTATAATAGTAAAGACAACGTGAATTTTTTATCAGTAAAAGAATTAAAAAACTTAATACTTAGCAAATAGTAAACCTTTTAAAAATATACTTAATGAATAAAATATCTGGTCAGATTATATTTAATTGGGCTAAAGATTTATTTCCTTTACACAGAAGTATAACGGGACAAGATTTATTAAAATCACTTAAATATATTAAAAATAGAACCCCTAACTTTAGGATAAATAAAGTTAAGACTGGAACTAATATATTTGATTGGGTGATACCTAAAGAATGGAGCATCAAACAAGCATATATAGAAGAGGTAAATGGAAAAAAAATAGTTGACTACAAGAACAATAATTTACATGTAGTCGGTTATTCAAGACCTATAAATAAAGTAATAAGCTATGAAACATTAAAAAAGTCAATCTATAGTCTACCAAAACAAAAAAAAGCCATTCCGTATTTAACAAGTTATTATAAAAAGACCTGGGGTTTTTGTTTAACAGAAAACTTAAAAAAAAAATTAGATAAAAAAAAAAAATACAAAGTATTAATAGATTCTAATTATAAAAATGGTCATTTATACTTCGGTGAAATAGTCTTAAAAGGTAAATCTTCTAAAGAAATAGTTTTTTCATGTAATATTTGTCATCCATCTTTAGCTAATAACGAATTATCTGGACCAGTAGTAGCTATGGCAGTTGCTAAATATTTAAAATCATTAAACAGATTTTATTCTTATAGAATTATTTTTGTACCCGAGACTATAGGCGCACTTAGTTTTTTAAAAAAAAATGAAAAGAATTTAAAAAATATAAAAGCTGGTTTCGTTTTATCTTGTTTAGGTGACCCAGGAAATTTTTTTTCTATAATTAACTCAAGGTATGCAAATAATTATGCGGATCTAATAGCTGAAGCAAACTTAAAATTAAATAATTATAAATATAAAAAATTTTCATATTTAAAGAGAGGTAGTGATGAGAGACAATATTGTTCACCAAAGTTCAACTTACCATTTTGCACTTTAAATAAAACTAGATTTGGAGATTTTTCTGAATATCATACATCTTTAGATAATTTAAATTATATAAATTCTAAGTCACTTTACAAATCATTTGGAATGATAAAAAATTTGATAAATTTATTAGAAAAAAATAAAAAAGAAAAATATTTTTTAGCTAATATTAAGGGAGAACCATTTTTTCATAAATATAATCTAAAAAAATCTTTAAGCGGTTTCAATAATACAAAACTATATATAAAAACTAAAACACTAATTGATGTTTTTTCATATTGCGATGGAAATAATTCTTTAAGTCAAATTTCAAAAATAATTAAAATAAATATAATAGACGTAAGAAAAGCAGCAAAAATATTAAAAAAACTTAAAATTTTAAAAGAAGTTAATGAATAATAAATTAGTTAATTTAGGTTTAATTTTTGAAAAATTAGCTAAAAAAAACAAAAATCAAATTTTAATTGCCTTTTGTGATAAAGAAAAATATTCATATAATTATGTAAATGAATTATCGAATAAATATTTAAATTTTTTCAGAAAAAAAAATATTTATGAAGGTGACATAATTTCACTAGAATCAACTAAAAATATTTCAGTTTACGCAATGGTTATTGCATGTTTAAAAGGCGGAATAACTTATAGTTTCATAGACCACTCTGATAATAGCAAAAGAAAAAAATTAATATTACAAAAACTAAAACCAAAAATAAACTTTGTTTTTGATGAAAAAAATAAGATTAAAGACTCATATTTTTTATCCAAAAAAAAAATAGATTTAATTAGTAATAAAAAAATTTTAAAAAATAAAATAAAAAATAAATCCTATGTCGCTTATGTCATGTTCACCTCGGGATCCACTGGGTTCCCTAAGGGTGTTAAGATAAGTCATAAAAATTTAAAATATTTTATAAATTGGACTAAAATTACATTTAACATTAACAAGAAAACAATTATGACGAACATAAATCCCCTACATTTTGATAAC
>TARA_B110000971_G_scaffold734_1_pt1 | contig 13356 bp, 22 predicted proteins | sample TARA_B110000971 | Tara Oceans TARA_B110000971 (sample SAMEA4397842) | marine metagenome | biome: Polar Biome; feature: [SRF] surface water layer (ENVO:00010504); material: water (ENVO:00002006), including particulate matter (ENVO:01000060) such as... | depth 5 m | reverse complement strand
TCTTAGAGTCAGACCTGTCGGACGAGGACTTGGCCTATCGAGTTCAGAATGACTCGTTGCCCGTGTCAATTGATTTAATTAGAAAAGCTATTGAGATGTCGGGTAGCAAGAATATCTGCCTAAGCGGTGGTTACTTCCTTAACTGTGTTAATAACTATAAATACTTAAAAGAGTTTCCAGAGATTAACTTCTACGTTGAGCCCAACTCTAGCGACTCTGGGACTGCAATTGGTGCTGCCCAGTGGCTATACAAGAAGCTAACCAATAAGAATGCCCAACCAATTAACCTTATGTATCTTGGTAGTCATGCCAACTATTCTCTATCGCACCACTCCGCCTATGTTGACGCGACACCAGAAGACATTGCAGAACTCCTTGCTGAGAGAAACATTGTTGCAATCTATCAGGGTCAAGCAGAGTCGGGGCCTAGGGCTTTAGGTAACAGGTCTATACTGTACGATCCAAGGGATCCGGAGGGGCGAGACGTTGTTAATGCCATTAAGAAAAGAGAGTTCTTTAGGCCCTTTGCAGGATCAGTTCTAGAAGAATCTGCAAGCGAGTGGTTTGATATGCAGACCTTAAAGGCTAGCTCAGAGATGATGTATGCCGTAGAGTCATTGCCTAATAAAAGAGACCTTGTGCCAGCACTACAGCACAATGATGGGACCTCTAGAATTCAAACGGTATCGGAAGATCAGAACGTACACTACTACAATCTAATAAAGGCATTCGCAAAGATTACTGGTGTACCAATGCTTCTTAATACTTCTTTTAATCTAGCTGGAGACACGCTTGTAGACAATATTGATGATGCTATACACACATGCAAAGAGTCTGGAATAAAATATTTATACTGCCCAGAGCTCTTGAAGCTTGTACTTGTGTGATATAATTAAATCATGGAAGATAACATTGACAAGCAAGACCCCTGTTGGGTTGGTTACGTACAAAGAGGTATGAAGCCAGGTAAAGGTGGCAGGCCAGTACCTAACTGTGTGCCAGTAGCAAAAGCAGAAGCTATGGACAAAGAAGATATCCCAGAGGGCTATCACAGAATGCCAGACGGAACGCTCATGCTTGATTCAGATCACGAGGAAAAGTCTTTGTTCTATGGTCTTGGTAAAGATTATACCAAGTCTGTTAGCTTAAGAAACCTTTTTAGTCAGCCATAGCAATAGATACGCCAACTCTTGGAGTTAGGCTCTCAACGCTATGCTCTACGCCCTTAGGGATGATGATCATGTCTCCTGGCTTTAGTGCAAACTTCTCTACATGGTCATCGTAATAGGCTGTCCAGAAGGTGTTACCTAGACACTGAATGTAGATACCATCAATTGGGTCTGAGTGCCTGACTGGTATCATAAATGCCTCAAAGCCCTCGGGAACATGCTCGGGGCAGTTCTCTCTGAATGATGAGTAAAACTCTTTTGCTTCTTCTGGAATCTCGTTGTCTGTGGCATTCAGGAAGTGAATAATAGTTAGAGTGGATGCAAACTTGCCCCCATGTGCCTCTGACGCGATGTCAATTAGATCGTCTAGCTCTGAGCCTATCTTGTGACCTTTGTCAATTGCCGCAGTTGCAAAATTGTAGGCTTGCATGTTGTCAGTATTTAATGACTTGGTGAACATGGCGTATATAGCTTCCCAATTTGGCAGCCCATCGACAGCGTCATCTACGCTTACTAGACGGTTAAGTTCTTTGGCACTCTGTACTGCATCCGATAAAGTTTTCATAGTTACATTATACCAGAACCTTTTGTTATATAAATGTAATGTTTATCTTGCTTTCTAACAGCATCACGCGGTATAATAGATGTATTAAACTTTAGGAGATTCAAATGACAACAGTATATACCAAGCCAAATTGCGTACAGTGTGACGCTACTAAAAGATACCTAGACAAGGCAGGCATAAAGTACAGCGTTGTTGATGTAATGCAAGAACCCGAAGCACTTGATCTAATCCTTGGCATGGGGTTCCAGGCTGCCCCAGTAGTTGTTTCCGATTCCGGCAATTGGTCAGGCTTTCAGCCAGACAAGCTTAACTTGTTGGCAAGCTAGTGGCAGTAACTGTATCTTCATTTAGCACAACTGCGAACGGATTCTCCCAGGAGCAGATAGACTTATTTAAAGATGCAGACGTTATCTTCTGTGAGACCAAGCCACAAATGGAATCCGTAATGGACCAGCTTGGTGTAAGTCTGGACGGGAAGAAGATATTTTCAATATACGAGACCTATGAGTCAGAGCCAGACGAGACCCCAATTTGGGGCAGAGTCAAGTATGTCTTAGAAACGTATGACAAGAAGAGCATTGTTATTATTAGTGATGATGGTCTTCCAAACATTGTGGATCCTTACTCAAAGCTAATTTCTAAGCTTGTTGCAGCAGGCATACACATAAACATAACACCTAACGTATCATCCCTCACCTCTGCCATCATTCTTGCCGATATTGAGAATGATCAGTTTTGCTTTGGAGGTATCTTAGTTATTTGGGAGGACTACATCAAGAAGATGAAAGCTCTTAAGGACATTTCAGACAAGATGCCCCTTATACTTTTCATGGTAATACCTGACTACATACCAGGGGAGATGATGATGGGTGAACTTTCAAACATCTTTGGACCAGAGAGGGAAGCTATGATCATGCATAGTATAGGAACTCCCAAAGCCAGAACCTATAAGACCCAAGTCAAAAATCTTTGGGCTAGGCACGAGCCACACCTTCCAGAGCCATTTACGTTAGTAATATATCCACCTGCTACTTGACAATCATTGTCATTAACGGTATACTTATAACAAGACAATAAGAGAGACAGGTAAATACTAATGGAGCATCTATTTGAGGTTATGTTTGGGCTTGAGCATGTCATTGCCGAGTTCTTTTGGAATGGCATCTTCGTATTAGCAACATTCATTCTAACTAGAGGCCTGGCACTTCGTAAGGCACATAAGTACATTGACCAACGCCACGGCGTAGAGCACGACGAAGGGTACTAAGATAGATTCAATAGCAGTTATCGGTCAGGGTTATGTGGGCAGGGAAGTTTCTCTTGCTGCACATAGCTCTGGCTACACTGTTTTCGGGATAGACACTAACGATCAAGTTCTGCAGGGTATCTCAGAGTACCCTGCCAGCAGCAGTTACGATAGTATTACAAAAGCTAACATCGTAATCATATGTGTTCCAACACCAGCAGACAGCCACCAAGGCATCACTGACACGATAGACAAAGTCTTTAACTACATCTTGCCAGGAAGCCTTCTCATAATAGAGTCTACGGTATCTATTGGCTTCACATCTTGGATTGCCTCAAAATATGAGTACAGTGGTGTTCAAGTAGCCTACTCACCTGAGAGGATTGACCCTGGAAACACTAAGTATACAATTAAGAATACACCAAAGATTGTTGCAGGGGTAACTACAACGGCTAGGGAAGAAGCGATAAGGTTCTACTCATCTTTCTGTAGCGTCGTTGTGCCTGCAAGCAAGGTGGAAGAAGCCGAAGCAGCCAAGCTGCTAGAGAACTCGTTTAGACTATTAAACATATCATTTGTTAATGAAATGTCTAGTTATCTTTACAAAGAAGGCATAGATGCCTCAAAGGTATTAGACCTTGCTGCAACAAAGCCATACGGTTTTATGCGGTTTAGCCCTGGACTTGGAGCAGGAGGCCATTGCATACCCGTTGACCCGACCTTCTTATCTTCTACTGCCCATGTGGCAGGGTCACCCATCAGGACTTTAGATTCGGCCATCGCAGTAAATAACCAGATGGTTGATTTCTTTTGTGGTGTAGCAAAGAGTAAGCTAGGAGACCTGGTAGGCAAGAAGATCTGTGTTGTAGGGATCTCGTACAAGCCAGACGTAAAAGACACTAGGGAGTCTAGGGCATGGATGTTGGTTGAAGCCTTGAGGTCTTACGGAGCAATCGTTGTCTGGCATGATGATGTTGTCCAGGAACACAGGGGAGAGTCCTCTCACCCATTGACAAACGACTACGACCTTGCTATAATTGGTAATAGACATAAGACTTTAAACCATAGCCTACTTAAAGGCATACCCACAATTGACACAGAAAGGCTCTCTTGAGATATCTTATCACTGGTGGTGCTGGATTCATTGGATCGCACCTATCAGACCTCCTAGTCAGGGAAGGCCATGATGTAGTCGTAATGGATGACATGTCCACTGGCAGTGTTGATAACCTGTTGGGCTCTGGTGTAAGGCTGATACCCGTAAACATGTCCGATGAGTCACGCCTACGCTTTGAATGCCAGTATGTTGACTGGATAATTCATTTGGCTGCAACGGTCGGTGTCAAAAACACGATGGACAAGACCCCTGAGCTTATTACAAACAATATAAATAACACCAACACCATATTTAAGATAGCTGCTGAGCTTGCCAAGCCCGTCTTCTTTGCTTCCACGTCAGAGGCGTACGGCAATAGTCCAGACGTTCCCTTCAATGAGACTACGACTAGTGTCTTTGGTTCTCCAGACGTTATCAGGTGGTCTTATGGTCAGTCTAAAGCAATAGGAGAGGCTCTAGCAAACTTCTATCGCAAGGAGAAGAACCTAAGGTTTATCACCGGAAGAATATTTAACTCTGTTGGTCCACGGCAGTCTGGGGAATATGGTAACGTGCTACCTCGTTTTGTTACTGCTGCTATGGAGAACAGGGACTTGGAGGTGTATGGAGATGGCCTTCAGACCAGATCGTTCTGTCACGTATACGATACGGTCAGGGCAATCTACATGCTTACTAAGTCAGGTAAGCTAGGCGAGGCCTACAATATTGGGGGAGAAAGAGAAGTATCTATCGTATCTCTTGCAGAAACTGTTGTTAGACAGGTTAGATCAATGTCAACCGTATACTTTACTGATTACGAAAAGGCATACGGTACAGGTTATGAAGACACAAGTAGAAGGCTTGCAGACATTACAAAGATAAAGAGTGACACTGGTTGGGAGCCTGAATATTCCCTAGAACAAATAATAAACGATATAGCTAAGGATCATGATGGATATTAAACAGTTTGAAGAGATGTCGCTTGGGTATTATACCGAAGCCAATAACGTTCTCGTAAGCAAGCAGAGAGACTACGGACCCAAGAACATTGCACTTAGTCCAGGTGGTCCCGTAAACGGATTGCGTGTGAGAATGCACGATAAGCTTTCTAGGATTAATAACCTTATTGACTCTGGGGCAGACCCCAAACATGAAAGCCTGAGAGACAGCTTTCTAGACATGATGAACTACAGTGCCATTGGATTGATGGTGCTAGATGGAGATTGGCCAAGCGAATGAACACTCATCAGCCGACTAGCCCCATCATAGGCATAATTGCCACAGTCGCAGCGTTTACGCTCGGCATTGGAGTAGGTCTAACTATACCAGCGTTCTTGCCTCAGCCTATTGAAAACCACGAAGGAGAAAAATGACATCATACAACATTAGAGTAACACCAGATCCAGTAACAGTTCTTGATGAGGGATACATAAGGCTGGTAGATGTTCTAGGGGATGACCTATCTGTAGCAAACGCTGCTAGAGTCTCCTATGACAAAGAGAGTACTGTCTTTGAAGAGAGAGATGCCAAGCTTCTAAAGTTTCTTCTGCGAGAGAAGCATACCAGTCCATTCAGGCACGCAGCAGCAACCTTTGAGGTGTATGCCCCTCTGTTTGTTGCAAGGCAGTGGTGGAAGTATGCCGTCTCGTCAACCCATGTAGACGACCAGAACGGTTGGAACGAGTCATCAAGGCGGTACATAACAGAGGATGAGAAGTTCTACATCCCTTTGCCGGATGCATGGCGAAGCAAGCCAGAGAACTCCAAGCAGGGCTCAGGCAGTCCGGTAGATATTGAGTTAGGGCAAAAGCACTTCGAGAGGCTTTGCGAGACTGTTGTAGAAGGTACAAAAGCTTATCACGAAGCCATGGATGATGGCATAGCTCCAGAGATTGCTAGATTGTTCTTGCCAGCATACGGGATGTATGTACGTTGGAGGTGGACGGTATCTCTTCAGGGACTACTTACCTTCCTAGATCAAAGGCTAGAGCACGATTCACAATGGGAGATACAGCAGTACGCACAAGCAGTCCTTGAGCTAACTAAGACTGCATTCCCAGAAACAGTTAAGATGCTATACGAAGAATGATAGAATAGAACTATGTCCACCATATTTATATCAATTGCATCATACAATGATCCAAGTCTAGCTAGGACTATCAGGAGTGCTTTGTCAATGGCAGACAATCCCGATGGTCTTAGCTTCGGCTTAGGGTTGCAATACCATGAAGAGCCAGACCTGTCTGAGTTTAACAATCTAAAGATTATTAGTTATGACCCAGAGACGCGACCAGGCATCATAAAGATAAGATACAACATATCAAAGCTCTACGAAGACGAAGACTATTACTTACAGATAGACTCTCATTATGACTTTGCCCAGGGATGGGACACTGAGCTGCTAGAGTCATACGAAGAGATCTCCAGAGAAGCTGACGTTTCCAAACTGATACTCTTCCCACTTGAAGTATATCCAGATGGAATAATGACATCTTACTTTGTTCCTACCCTAGAGCATAGAGAGATTGGTCCCGTGCTACACCCCATTCCCGTAAACGGTAAGTCCCAAGAGTACGAGGACTACCATGAGATTTTCTTTGGCAGAGTTGGGCAGATATTTTTACCAGGTAGCTACATAAAGGATGTAGGATTAGATGAGTACTCACACACAAGCATGGAGATTGCCTACTTTTCTTATAGGGCAATCATGTCTGGATATAGGTTCTTTCAGTTAAACAGGCATTTGATGTGGCAAAACGATGGAGAATACTTTGATGCCGTCTGGGACGGAAAGAAGCCAGAGGAGATCCTGCAGACAGAGAACAGATTTAAGTCAGCTGCCGTCTCTGATCACCCTGCTACTTGGTATGAGCTTTCTCTTGCCTACATATACAATGATCATTCTAAGTATGCGATAAAGAACCCCGCTATGAGGCCAGAGGATTACTGGAGCCTTCAGGGGCAGCTAGAGGAGTTCTTAGAGGTCAGGGATGTATACGACAGCGTTATAGCTAACGATTACTTCTTGTCTTCGTAATGCTTCTTTATATAGTCAACAACTACCTCTGGCTTGTGATCAGCACAGGCATTAACAATCATGGGCAGATCATCCTCTAAGTCTCCAGGCAAGCCATGGCTGTAGTCTTCACCAAAGTCAAGAATAACAATGTTGTCTTGAATGGGGAAGTATTTTATCTGCATAAGATCTAGGTCAAAGCACCCGTGAAGGATGTAGTATTTTGTTCTGTCCTGGAAGTATCCGTTAAGGTCTGGTATGTGAAAGACATCTATCTTATCTGTGTATAGCTCTGTAAACCAGCTAAACATGTCTGGATTAGGAAGGCTTTCATCTCGAATAAAGTAGTCTGGAGAAATTCCATATTGTGGGGTAACGGCAACAACAGCATCAATCTTAAAGTACTTAGACAGAACAACAGCCAAGAAGCCTCCAAGGCAAAAGCCTACAGCCCTTACAGTCTTACCTTCAAGGTGTGGGGTGAGTATTGTCTGTATTAGATTCCAGTCTAGCCTGTTGCCAAAAGAACTGGTCTTATCAATTATAAAGATTGCCTTGCCGCTGGTAGCAGTGACTGTTCCAAAGAACTCTTCTTTAGCTACTTTCTCACCTATCCTAGGACTGCTTGAGACAGACAGAGCGACTAAGCCGGGGTCTCCATCGCTATCAACCATGCTAAGTCGAAGGAAGTCGTCTTCATAGAGTGTAATAATGTCTTTCATCTGGTATAATTGTACCATGAAAGATTATGGTAACGGCATTAGACTGACCCAAGACTTTGTAGCTAAGTTAGACTCAACCAGACTAATTGAGTGGATAGATAATAACATAGATAGATTTCAGCAATACTATTTCCAGTACAACCCCAAGAGGCATGCCCTACGCTTTGGCAAGGATCAAGTGTTCTGGGACTCTTCTCCTCACGAAATATCTGGTGTAGATGGTGTAGAGGACTTGGCTAAGAAGTACATGGGGGCTGTCACCGCTATGCTAGAGGAAGCTTACGATGAAGAGAAGCTATACATTAACTCATTCTGGCTAGCCAAGCAAGAGCAAGGGGCAATGGTAAAGCCACACCACGACTCTCACTCCGGTATGAATCCACAGTTTACCCACAGTGTAATCTGTTACCTTAATGATAATGAGGTTGGGGGAGAGTTAGAGTTTCCAGAGTTAGATATTATAATTAAGCCAACAGCTAACTCAATGGTTAGCTTTGTTTCTCAGGGTGAGGAACTGCTACACGAGGTGAAAGAGATTAACGAAGACAGGTACACTATGCTGTTTTGGATTACGGATCAGCCAGAGTACGAGGTTAAGTTCCACAGCGATGAGTGTCAGCTAGGACAATGAGTTCACGCGTCTCTCTAGCATAAAGTTTTTTCTTGCATTTGGGGCAAATATACTGAATTGATGTCATATTTCCATTATCTCATGATATAATAATCCAATGGACTATACAGGAACCCAGTGCCCTCATTGCAACGCAAATGACATGGCACCTATAATTTACGGCTTACCAACGCCAGAATTGATTGAGCTAGCACAAAAAGACATCGTTGCCCTTGGTGGTTGCGTTGTTGATATTGCTAATCCAACTCACTATTGCTACAACTGCAATGAGACAACTATCAGAGATTGATACCCATTGCCCTGTTGACACCAGTGATGTAGCCCTGCTGCCAAGATAGCATTTCTTTCTCGGTAGTGCTTGCCCCAGCGGTAGCCAGGTACTTCTGAAGATCTTCTACAGCATAGGTAGTAATCTTAAGTGTTTCGTCGTCTGTCTTCTCATTTTCATTCATAGACTAATTATACCTCATGGGTACTGGTTGTGTCAAGTGGCAGACTAGCCCTTATTAGTTCAACAATCTTCTCACCCGATAGCTCAATGATAACAGGGTTGGGGCCTTCTTCCAAGACAATCTTGTAGATGTTGTCTGGGAACATCAGGTATCTAAATTTAGAGGTCACTAACCGACCAAGGATTCCAAGATGTGTTGAGTAGCTATACCTACATGGCCATCTTGTACCTTACCATCAACAAGGCCCAAGAATGCAGGGCAGTAATTGATCTGGTATTTGGAGTTGTAGTATTCAAACAGCTCTGTCTCTTTACTAACGTCAACCCTTACATAAGCAATGTCTGGATTATCCTTGATGAGCTTCTTAATGATAGGCTCCATGGCAGCGCAGGCTTCTGAGTCTGGCTGAGTGAAATGTATTAATTCCTTTTGCATGTTTTTTAGTATATCATACAATTAATAGTTTGACGCATTTTGTTATGTCTGGTATACTTAAGGTAATTAAAGGGAGAACTAACATGGGTTTCAATGCACACGATCTAAAGGTAGCTTTTGAAGACGGCATCGCCGCCGAGCGTCAAAGGTTTGCAGAGTTGTTACGTAACATGATTACTGAAGGTGAGTTTGCAGAGGTGTTCGGTGTCCAAAGACTAGACCCCATCAATGACGGTCATCTTGATATTGGAGAAATTTAACCTAAGCTTCCTCGTCTTGACAAAGACTTATGCCTTGGCTTAACGCTTCCTCCAATGATGAAGGCTGCTGAAATCACTGCAAGGTTCTTAATGATGTACTGCCCTTCTAGGGTCAGTCCAATTGGCCAAACAGTAAAGCAGACTTCAGGGAGCATCACAAGAGGCAAGAATGTGGCAGGCATCTGACCAGCAAGGAGTATCAAGCCAAGCCTGGTTAGCGGTGGGTAAAGTAGGCAGATACCAATAGCAACTTCCCATAGACCTATAAGAGGCACAATGACCTCCGGTGTAAGCCAATACACTGTAGCAGCAACTAGATCATACGCAGGGGACAGGCCAACAACCTTTAGTCCACCAAACCAAATGAAGATAACCCCAAACGCTAGCCTTGCCATGGGTAAGGCATACTTCCCTAAGAAGGTAACGACCGCGTCGTCCATGCGTAGCATAAGCTTATCTATATTGGATTTCATTTGATAATTATAACACATTAAAGTTCCGCGAAAAATGAGACTTAAAGTTCGCGCACGAGATACATCCAAGTGCAAAGCACTTGAAACTCTCTAATATCCGTGCTACAATAGAACCTGTGGGCCAAAATGGGGACAACCAATGAGGAATATTAATGCACAGACATACAAAGAAACCAGTATTTGCAATGCCCTTGGCAATTGCCCTTACCCTAGCTATGCCTGCAACCTTTATGCTTTCGGACTCTAGCCAAGCTACAGAAATAATAGACCTTAAAACAGCTAACACGTACGCCATTCTAGCTGGAGGAGCTTTTACCGACGCAGCAACAACAACTATCTTGGGTGACATAGCAAGCACAGCAGGCCCAGACAACCAAGCCATGATAGACCTTCAGGCTGCTTTTGATGAGGCATTGCTTATTGAGGCAACGGAGATCCCACTGGGACAAACCACCTTTACTCCTGGAGCTTATTATCAGGTAGCAGCGTTGACATATGCAGCCTCTATAAACCTAACCTTTGATGCACAAGGTGATGAGAATGCAGTCTTCTTAATCAGAACAGACGGCGCTCTGACCCTAGGTGCGTCCGCAACCGTAACCTATGAAGACGGAGCCACGTCAGACAATGTTTATTGGGTAGCAGTTGGAGCTGCCACAGTAGGGGCAAGCAGCGATTTTGCTGGAACAATTTTAGCTAATGGTGCTATCACCATTGGGGCAGACTCAACGATCAATGGAAGGCTTCTCAGCATTAATGGAGCGGTCACTTTGGGAGCCAGTAGCAAGGTCCACGGTTATGTTGAACCAGAACCAGAACCAATCCCAGAACCAATCATAGAACCAACACCAGAGCCTGTCTTAGAACCAACACCAGAACCAACGCCAGAGCCTATCCCAGAGCCTATCGTGGAACCTATCGTGGAACCTATTCCAGAACCAGCCCCCGTCCCCGTCCCTGCACCAGCACCAGTCCCTGCTCCTGTTCCAGAACCAGCACCAGTGCCAGAAATGATCCCAGAACGAGAGGAAGAGCCGGAGGTAGACGTAGAGGTAGTGGGGGATCCTATTCCAGAACCTATGCCAGAACCCGAGCCAACTGTAGAGCCCACCCCGGAGCCTGCCCCAGTCAAAGCACCTGCTCCGTTAGAGACTAGCGCTCCGGAACCAACAATACCATCCCAGACCGTAAGTAGCGTTGGCGGTTCTGTTGAGGGCAGCAACCAAATCTTAGAGATTGCGTCTAACGCAGAGACTGGGTCAACTACGGTTAGCGGTTCAGGTTGGAAGATGGAAGTAGGCTCCAACGCAGAGGAGAGCAGTAGATCCGGTCGTAAGGTCCTTGAACCTGACACTGGGATGCAGCTAGGTGCTGAGGGGCTATTGCCTAAATCCACAGTAGCCTCGTGGATATTCTCGGAACCAACCTTTGCTGGAGAGGTTCAGACTGACAGCACTGGAAAGTTTGAGTTAAACCTACAGCTACCAGAGGGGCTTTCTCCTGGTGAACACACACTACAGATATTGGCGAGGGACTCTAAAGGTAGGGTAATCACATTGAACTTCCCAATAGTAGTTGCTGAAAGACCAACCCAAGAGGTTAGCAACAATTCCTTTAAGGGCTATGAGCTACAGATGTTAAGTGCAAAGATTGGTAAGAGCTGGGTATTCTTTACTAGCATCAGTCAAGCAAGGGATGCCTTCTACAACTACGCTGCACTAATGGGTGCAAACCTCTATTCCTTGGCACTTCATTACATTGACCAAGGTGCAGATAGTCTTGACAGCCTGTCAGATAGCTGGCACTCTGACCTCAAAGCACTTGACATTCTCCCCTAGAACAGTTATAATAGGTACATGAGAGATATATTTGGATCCGCTTGGGCTTACTACTTTGCTATTACTTTCTTAATAGGTTGGGCACTTGTCTACAGGACCCTTCGTAAGTGATCGAAACTATCCTTGGTAACCAGTGGCAAATGATGGGTATTGGAGCAATCCTATTCCTGGCAATAACTAATGGATGGACGCTACTCTACGATAAGATCTGGCTACAGACAAAGAGGGTAGAGCTAACCGAAGCCGAGATTGCGGCAACCATAGAGCCTAGAGACCACTCTGTTCGTACTGAGGACCAGAGCAAAAAGGTGGATGAGTTTACTCGTTGGTTTAACAATTTGAAGGAATCTGAACGGGCACGTGGCCTAACACCTAAGGAAGAAGAACAATGAATGAAAACAGCAATGAATACGAGATCCCTATCGTCTATCTTAATGAAGATGCAGAGGGATTCTTCCACGAAGAGCTAGATAGCCTGCCCCATCCACCTGAGACCTTTAGGGACAAAGCTAATGGCGAGTAGCCCTGGTTTAAAGTTCGGCGGTAAGTACTCCCAAATCCGATACGGATTAATATTAACCATAAAGGAAACCTAATGATAAGAACAATGGAACACGTATGTGTTACATGTAAAGCTACTATGATATACGAATATGCTGTTAATGGCTTTGTATTTAAATGTCCACATTGTGAAAGAACTAGGGGTAGTTAGTGATCTTATCTATAGAACAAACAAACTCCTTGTATATAACCCTAGTAGTTATAATACTGCTTTGGTGTTATATGCTCAAGAATAAATAGCTTTTAAATAGAAACCTATCCTGATAAGCCATAGCTGACGATATGACGATATAGCTATAGATGATATCAGAGATAAGGTGATAGGGCCTGAGATTGTCACTGAGAGCCAATTAGAGCTATGTCTACGACATTGTTATGTGATATACATCTTACTGATTGTATTCCTACTTGACGCAGAACGAGTTATCATAATGTTATATAGGTGATAGCACACATTGTTATACAATCGTAATCAAATATTTGCTCAATTCTATTGACATATAGTGAATAGGAGAGTATAATGCGCTATCTTAATACCTTTGATCCCTGTCTGATATCCCCATAACAGCCTAAATAAATATCAATATATCATTACTTATTTATATAAACATATATGTTATTGCTGACTTTTGGGAGAAACAATATCCTTTTCTTAATGTATTTACTACTAGGGATTTTACTTATCAGGGATGTTATCTATACCCTCGTCCTTCGGACGATCCCAGTTCCTGGGGGTAAATTTAAAGTACATCATAAGCTTATTAATACCAGTAACCTTAGTAAAGGCATAGGCTATATCATTGTATCCCTCATTGATCTTATTAGCCTCAGTAGGATACATAAAGTTAAAGAAGTGATATCTTGTCATACCTATAGTATATCAGTATATGAT
>TARA_B110000971_G_scaffold220046_1_pt1 | contig 13517 bp, 13 predicted proteins | sample TARA_B110000971 | Tara Oceans TARA_B110000971 (sample SAMEA4397842) | marine metagenome | biome: Polar Biome; feature: [SRF] surface water layer (ENVO:00010504); material: water (ENVO:00002006), including particulate matter (ENVO:01000060) such as... | depth 5 m | reverse complement strand
CTATTCATATTGGATAATTAAATACTAATAATCTATAGATGTTTCAATGTGTCATTTTTAATTAATAATATATTATTTATACTATTAATTTATTTAACTTATACTGTATTCTGATCAAGCCATTTAAGCATCTTACCGACATCTGGAACACCAAGCCCTGTTACTGGATCATAACCATTGTTCGATACAAATCCAAAATCAGAACCACCATCTTTCCTTACATCACAGCACTGAAACTCTGTACAGTAGTTATGTCCTACAATACTACTATTGAATACACCTGCTTCTGCCATTCCATAAAGAACTGGTGCAACATGTCCAAGAAGATGTTTTCCTTTTGATACTTGGTGAGCATTTAGAAGACTTACAAGTGATGCAAAAATAGGTGATGAACAACTTGTTCCATCAACTGGTTCAAATGAACTACTACTATCATAGGTTGGGCAATTATGTCCGACAACAGCTACATCCGGGAATGCTCGTCCATTCTTATGAAATTTCTTCGGTAGTGGAACACCAGAATTAAGATAAGCATCAACCCATTTCTTCTGCCACCTAGGAACAGTAGAACTATTACTAAATCCACCGCCAGCAGTCCATCCAATATTATCATTTGAAATAGATACCTGTTCTGTTCCATTGATACACTGATTTTCTTTGCAAATCAATGAATTCCAATTATGCTGTTTTGTACTATTAAGTACAAATGTAGCACCAACACTTGTTACCCATGGAGAAGAACCAGGGAATGCGGCATTTACGGGTCGAGTCTCGTCACACCCCTCGCTCGTTCTACCTGGTGCTCCTGCATCACCACTTGATACAAAAATACCAACACCTCGAAGAGCAAACTTGGCATATTCAATGTTTATACGTTCAACATACTGTTCAGAAGTAATATTAACACACGTTGTAATGTCACACTGTTTATCTTCTGCCCAACCCCAAGACATTGAAACAACATCTGGAACAGAACCATTATGGTGAAGAAAGTTTACTGCGAAGGTGTAAAGCCAGTTTGGACTTCCCCAAAACCATAGTGTTGCGTTTTCAGACACCTGTGATGCCATTTGAAGATCAAGTTCTGTTTCTGTATCTGAACCACCATCATTGCCTATTGTATGAACAGCTGTAACCGGATTTGCAGTTTCATTATTATAATACTGTGATGCATTAAGATTTGCTGGATCAAATCCAGAACCATTCTGATATTCAATAAGTCCAATTGAACTCGAAAGATTCATATCAGTTGGAATATTGTAAAGATTCTGAAGAACCTCACGTGAAACAATCCCTGTATCAGGTGTATACTGACTATGATTATATTCTACTTCAAAAATTGGCGGACCTTCAATAAAATCAATCATATTAAGATACATATCTGACTGATTATTGAGATAAAATAGTTCTTTCAGATCGCTGGTAATTTCATAATCAGATACACATCGTAATGCATCGCCATAATCGTGTGTAACTGTAAGACCTGTAAAATTATTTAACCAATAACTAAGACCGACATTCTTCTGTTTTGAGGGTGATACAAGAGTATCAATCTGTTCTTGTGACCAATATTGTCCATAATTTGGTGATCTAAAATCTGAAACATCTTCTGCATATTCATATAACTTATCAACATTCTGTTGTTTAAGACCCACGGTATACTCAAACATACCATTAACTACTGAAAATAACGAAAATAAAACTGTAATAAAACTCATACTTATAAATTATAATTTGGTGTTTATTCTTTAAATGATTGTTTTATTATAAAATTATAATTAGCTGTGCGTAGCCATAATCTTGTTGTACTGCTCTGTGATCATCGATTGTACAAGATTGTGGGTAGCCAGAATCTTGTTAAAACGTTCACAGTTCTTGTTGTACTGCTCTGTGATTCGGATCATCGTTTGTACAAGATCAGAGGGCATTACACACTCATCTTCTAAGGTTTTATACTTGTCACACAAACGCTTGAACTCTTCATCCTCCGAGGCACGTTGTGCGACAAGTTCCAAAATTTCAGACATTCTGATATGCGGTTAAGTTTTGATATATTATAATATCTTTAGAAGGAAATATGTGTCATTTTTTATTTTTAAAATAAATGCCCTAATAAAAATTGATTAAATATTAATATATAAGATATATTCGAATATATCATAAATATGTCAATATATACAGTACCATACGCAGAGAATGCTATACATATTGAATGTGATCAAACTGGACTAGATTCTGTAATTCATGAGAAGATTTCAAAATATATTATAGGTACTTCTACAACATATTTTTTAGGAATAGATGAAGATAGTATCTGTCAAATTAAGACAAACTGTATAGACCATTCATATATAGTATATAAAATATTATTAGAAAAACTCCAAACAAGACGCATTTGGATAATTCATATGGGAAAAGTTATTGGGAACAATTATAATTAGAATTTAAATTCAGACATTACAAATGTAAAATGGATTAATTAAAAATACTTCTTTAATCCTAATACATTAATTAAATAATAATAGATTAAGCCTAACATGAACCATATACCAAGACTAAACATTAATACAAATACTATATTATCTCCTTATTTATAATTGGAGTATTCTTTAAAAATACTTCTTCAAATTAACTCCTCTGCCCTCTCGCGCAGCTGATTATACTTCTCATATTTTTTAAATGTCTCAGGCGTAATCGTTGGAAAGCTGCGTAGAAAGAAGGATGTGTCACGGGTCAGAAGTTTGTCCGATGGGACCTCGAGTTCAATCGTCATATGGGCCATGGCCTTGTCAAGACAAATTATTGAAGGGAGCGAGGTCTGCGGAGGAGTCTTCGGGTCGATGAAGACCAGGTAGATCTCGATGTCGAACTCTGTTTTTGTACGAATTGTTGTACGAAGATCGACAAGAATCGACGGGAGGGTATCTAGAGAATAAGTCATGGGAAGTGCGTGAAACAGGTGGACTGTATCCGGACCAATTGATGTGAAGTCATCACAAGACCCTCGAAACTCAATATCCCTGTGCTCATCGGGCGGCACATATGACCAGAATACCTTTACACGAACGCCCCAACCGATACGGGTGTTGTGCATTTTATCGAAGTCTTTGCGTGCATTTGCCGTCGCTACATCAAATTTGGCATCCCACGCGGAATTCTCTGCGGCAGTCACTGCGCCCTTGATGGCAATCAGTGCGTTCTTGATGGAAATCTGGCTGGTCATTGAAACTACGGTGAGAGTAGCTATTATTAGACTGCTGTTAGTCTCTGTTATTAAGAAAACAAGTTATTGTTATTGTTATGATATACTTTAGAACTTTTTATGTATCCTTTTTTATTTTAAAAATACTTCTTTAATCCTAATACATTAATTAAATAATAATAGATTAAGCCTAACATGAACCATACACCTAAACTAACTAGTAAAACAAATATTATATTATCTCCAAAATGTAAAAAAAGTTTAGACAATGTTAACGTAACTAAAAATAAAATAATTAAGGCAAAGGTTGTTTTTAATAAAAAAGTTGATATGAATGTATTATCCTTACCATTCTTTCTCATATAGAATACTGTGGGTAAAAGTGTAAAGGGATACACCCAAAAAATAGATGCAGCAAGGGGACTAAAATATGTTCCAATATAACTAGTTATAACTGTTACTAGTCCACCTAATATAAAATTTTCAATTAAACCGAGTATCTTCATATATAGTTAACAATTAAAAAAATTGATTATTTTGATTATAATAAGTATAGTATATTATTATAAGAATGGCTTCAATGAACATGGAATGGACTACTGTTACCAGTACCCGTAAGGCTACAATGTACCCTGTTAAGACACTCTCTAAAAAGGAGTTCTCTACATCAGATAATGATGTATCAGAGGACTGTTATGAGCATACCTTAAAAGATTTACATACACGTGGCTATGTTAAGAATCGTCATATGAACCATCTTCGATGGAAAAAAAAGGAGCGTGCCTCCAAAATGAAGACTTCAAAAGTCTCACGTAAAGCATATAAGTAAAATTATTTCTTGCTATTTATAAAATCACTTTGGGATAAAATCTTTAACTGTTGTTTGATATATTCTTTCTTTCTGTCTAAAAAAATTAGTTCGTTTTTTAAAATCATCTTTAAAGGCATAATCCGGCGATTTACCTTCCTCTTTTTGTTTTTCGCAACAATTGCCTAAATAGGTAACTGGTTTCCAATCTGTTGTGGTACAGTTATAACAATATGGGGTTTTATTTGGTTTATAATATCGATACCCAATTCTTTCCATGTTTAAGGGTAATTGACAATATCCATTTGTACACTTACCAAAATCATTATCATACGTCGTATTTGCTTTATAGAATAAACAATCTTCATTCTTTACACATTTTCTGTCCCATATTCCTTGTGGTTTAGGATCACCATAAAACTTAAAACTATTTTCACAGTCAAACTTGTTTTCAGCTTTAATTAAGGTATTAGTCTTAATATCAAAACATCCAAAATTATATTTAGACAATCTTGTAAATAATTTGTTTGATTTGTTTGGTGTTTTTATTTCTTGGGACTCTTGATTAAATAATTGTTGATTAATTAAAGTTTTATCAAACCCTGGATTAAGATTAAACTTATCGGTATAATAGTAACCAATAAACTCATATGAATCAAATACAACTTTTTTATTCTTATTTAATGACCCTCTAAGATATATAGTATAACCATAATAACCATTCAACTCATATAATACAAATATCATTCCATATCTAACATCCGTAGCACTTTCAAAATAATTAACAAGTTGATAACTTTGAATAACAAATTGATTTTCAATAATTTTATAAAACTCTTTCACAAATAAATTAAGTAATTTGTTTTTCGTTTTTGGTAACTGAAAGTTAACATAAATATCATCATCAATATCAATATTTTTTCTTTTCATTCCAACATATTTAGTAACATTTTTTTTAGTATATCCATTATCTGGTAAGGTGTATGAATATTTTTTAAAAAACTTTTTAAAATAATCCAATTTTAATATTTGTTTGACATTAACAATTGTTTTTTCATTCATATAATCAATTGTTGGAATATCATAAATATTATTAGAGTTCGCTTCTTTTGGCATTTTCATATATTTATTATTCATAAATCCTTCTATTCGAATGTTGTATATTAAAAATGCAACTATTATAAATAAGATTATATATGTCCACATATAATATAATATTATATTATATTATGTGTTTTACTAATTTTAATAATATATAATTATATATTATGATTTATATATTAGCAACTACTGCTATTACAAAATATTGGCATTTTCCATTTTATCTTTTTGCGAAATGTATATCGGAAGTGTTAACACAACATAATATAGATAATAAAATTGTAAATCGGGTATTAAATAATAATGTAAAAGTTATTACATTTACACCCTGGTTAATGGAAATAATTCATAACAATAGTTTAAAAATATTTTTTATAAATAGTGAATCGGTTACATCATCTAAAAGAATAGATAAATATTTATTAAATAGAAGTCGAAATATTAAAGGTATAGGTGATTATAAAATGTTAAATTATGTTTTTAATAAAAAATATATTAATAAAAAAACTTTCTTTATACCGCCATTATATTCCCCCATAATAGAAGAAACATATAAAAATAATGTTAATACAACAGATCGCACAAAAACAATTGATATATTATTTTATGGTAATCTTAATATTAGACGAAGAAGAATTTTAGATAAATTAAAAACATCCCTTAATATTAAAATAATAATTACTTCAAATTATAAACATCTTTTAAACTGTATTCATAAAAGTAAAATAATTTTAATTCTTCATTATTATGAATTAAGTAAATCAATTGATATGTATCGATTATTTTATCTGCTTTCAAATAAAGCATTTGTTATTCATGAAGATATTTGTAAGATTGAAACCTCGATGAGAATAAAATATCATAAAATTATTTTTTCATCCAAATCTAATTTAAAATCGACCTGCAAAAAATATTTAGCAATGTCTCAGGATCAAAGAGACATTATTACAAATAATATATATAATTGGTATAAAATAACTCATACATTACAGAATAATTTTCCAATCGATTTTATAAATTGTATGTAACATTCGAATAACCATTGCCAGAACTTTCAGTTCCTTGTGGCATCTCACCATAATCATCTCCCATTTCTAAAATCTCATTCGTTTCATGTGGTTGAGTAGTTAAAAACTCATCTTGCATTATAGATTCATCTGTTTTAAGTTCACTGTAATAATCTTCTTTATATGATTCAATCTGGTTATCGGTCGGTATAATACCATGTTCATTCATATATTCTTCTTTATATTGTTTGGTTAATGTTTTATCCATATCATCAGTTGATTCAATATCTAATACGGAAGAATCATCAAATGTTTCAATCATATAAGCATCTTTTTGATATTTAATTTTTTCTTTTATTCTTTCAGCATATCTTTTTTTATTATATACTTCTAATTCAGCATCATTTAATAATATTAATAAATAATAGTTATTAAATTGTTTAATTGATTCGTAAATATATTTTAGAATCGTTATATTTTTAGTTGATACAATTCGATAGAGTTCTGTAAATAATAATTCATGTAATAACTTATATTTTGTTTCTTTAGTAATGGATTCCATATTAATAAAATCAGTCAAATAATCCATTGAAAAGTTGAATCCAATTTTATCAAATACTGTATTATTTTCCATAAATTTATATATATATTGAATGTCCATTGATATATTCTCCTGTAATGCTTTTGAAACATCTAGATCGACTGTTTTTAATCTTTTAATTTCTTTTTTAATTTTGTTTTTAATTAGGTATATGTTTTTTTTAAGATAGATATTAATAAAGAGTACAATTCTTGAAATTGAATTATTTATAATATTTTTAAAATCAGTTTCAACCTTTTTAAGATCCGGAACTTTTAAGAGTTTTAATATATTAAATAATAAATCATTTGATGTATTTTTAATAGTGTTTTTAATTAATTTTTGATAGTTTTTATCATCATCTGTCTCTTTTTTTTTAAATAATAAAACAGATTTTATATCGGTAGCATCATCCCACACAACATTAAAGTTTTCCGGAGTAATACGATCACCAACCATATATGATCGTGTATAGGAACCTAGTTCCGCAGTAGTTTTAACTTCCAACGATTTATCATATGCTTTTTTATAGTCTGGTGTAGTCTCCCGAAATAAAGTGTTATACTTAGTTTTTGGACTTGTTATACAACATGAATATCCCGTATCTTCGATGTCTAAATTACCTAATCGAGGTTTAGTTTTAATAATAGAGGCAATAATCTCTTTTATTTTATTACCATAATAGATACCCTTTGCTAGTTCACTTGGATCTGTCCCTAATTTATATTCTATTTTTTTAATTACTTCTTTAACTTCTTTTTTCTTTGAACTATTATCTATTTCGGATTGATATCGTAATTTATAATTTTCATAATATCTTACAAAATCATTTCTAATTCTTTCTAAATCTTCTTTATATCTCTTCTGACTTAATTCTCCAATTAAACACACCATATAATCGATGCCCTTATCAAAACCTTCAAACATACAACTTGTATTTGATACTCCAATTTTATAAGAGGGGTTTGCTTTTTGATATGAAATTAAGAGTCTGCTACCAATAATTGCATATTCGTTTCTGTCATATATTTCTTGAAATCGTTTTTTAAACCATCCGGATGATTCATATTTATTAATAATTGAATTAGCCGATCTTTTTTGTTTTAACCTCATAATTTGTTTTTTTTTAAATTGAGTATATGGAATTATAGTTTCAATTGAATTATGACATTCGACAATAACATTATAATAATCATTTCTTTTAATTTTAATTCCAACTTTATTATTAAAAGTACCAATTAAGAGTGCAAGTTGGTTAATACTTTTAAACTTTTCAACATCTAATTTCATGTCACGCATATCATTTTTAAATAATTCCGAATTAGGATTAATACTATCAATTAATTGATTTAAATATTTAGTTTTATCTCCTTCTGTTTTAAGTTTCATTAAATCATCCCGTGTTAATGAAGTTGAATGAACAAGAGATGCACTTTTGGTATATCCAATAACATCATCTTCGCTTTCTATTAAAGAAAGTGTTTCACCACAAACGGTACATATATTTAATTCACCTGATACATCACCGGCGTCACTATAGATACTTAACATTTCGGTTGTTAGTCGACCTTTCTCTTCTTCAACATCAGTATTATCTATTTGTGACATAAATTTAAAATGTCCACACATCATTTTTGATGCATATCGTTTAGAATAAATATAATTATTAATTAAAAGTCCATCCAAATTAATTAGTTTATATAATAAATGATTTCTATTTGATAAAGCCTTCAATGATAAAATTTGTTTAACGTAATTATTTAAGTTTTGAGACTCATTTAAAGCTACTGCGACCGTTTCTTTTTCAGTTATTTCAGTTATTTCAATAACTTTACTTGTATATTGGTATTCTTGTTTTTGAGCAGGGATGATAATATCTGATTTTGCTAATATTGTATCATAAATTGTTTTTTTATTATCATAATTTAAAAACTCTTTTGTGACACATTCATTGTTTAATAAACTCATATCTTTATCATAACAATTCATATGCCGACTTTGAATATGTGGCGGTAAATCTTTTATAAAGTTCCACGAACTTCCATCATATTGATATTCTTTTGATTCCAGATAATGTATAAACAATGCTTTATCGTCTTTATTAAATACATCATCTGATAATTCCCATTTGTTGGGTTTAGTTGATTTATACACTTTATTATTACATATAATTCTATCTGATGATAGATAAGAGGGTATATGGAATTCATTCTTGTCATTTTTAAGGTCTTCTATATTTTTATTAGAAAAAAACAATATTCTTATTTTGTATTCAAGCGGAAAAGTTTTAGGTATTTGTAATTTATTTTTTGCTTTATCAATTTCAGATTTATTACTAATATAGGTTTCTAATTTTAATTGATCTAAAAATAGTTGACCATTATCAGGTTGTCCGTATACCCAAGCGATCCGCTTAATTAAAGTATCTTTTTTATTATTAAGTAATGAATAAACACCATAAAACTCAACTAATTTGGGAGTTTGTATATTTTTATAACTATAAATAGTATCTTTGAATGTATCTTCTACTGATTCTTCCTTAGTCGGAATATAGACTTCTTCTTTTATTTTTTTACTATTTTCATCTAATATTTTATTTACATAGTTTAATTCAGCAACATTGATATTTGTATAATCAATTTTATATGACTCCATTACTTTATTAATTTGGTTTACAAATATAGAATCTTTTAGTTTTTCATATAAATTGCTTAAAATAGTATTATAATCCGGTATAATCTTTTCGAGTATTTCATTTAAATCTTCTTTTGTAACATCAAATGAATCAAATAAATATAATTTATTTTTAGTCATATTTTTGTCAACAACTTTATCAAAATTTAATTTTTTATTTTTAGTAATAATTGTTTGGTCATAATTTAACAGGGCATCTACATATACAACTCCACCACTTTCATTTACTAATCCTTGTGAATTATAATTAATTACTATTTTGTTTTCATCTAACACTTTTACATTATACCGACCAACAATATTTTTTGTGGTTATAAATATTTTTTCATTATTAACTAATTTATGATTATCCATTTCAATAATTGTTTTTTTACCAGTTTTAATATTTAATATTGGTACTTTCCGAAGAGTTTTGTTTAAATTAAAATCCTCTATTTTCAAAATCATAAATCCAACAATATTTATTTCGTCTCCTTCAATTATTTTTTTCTTTATTGGTATATACTCATCATTTTCATCCTTCTCTAATAAATAAATATAAATAGGTTTATTTGCATTATGTACATTCCAATATTTTGTTGATATATCATAATATCTAAGAGTAGTCGTATCACTTGTTGATTTAATTTTATAACCAGTCTTTGAGTAGTCCATTCGATAACATTGTAGTAAATTATATTTCTCCTTATAATACTCTGTTAATGTTATCTTATTGTTATTATATTTCTCTTCAATTACATTTAAATCTTTAAAATATTTTCTAATATCTTTCATTGTTAATCCTTCCTTATTCATAAGTGTTTCTTTTAATAATATTTCATTATTTTCATTGTTATTATCCTGTTCTAAAACATCAATATATAAATCTTTTTTATCTTTCACAACTGGAATAATCCAGGAATAATTAAATTCATTATTTAATATATCAGTTTTAATTTTGTTTTTTCCATTTCTGATAATTTTATCGCCAAGTGCTTTAATTGATAATATATTATCAAGTTCGGCTTTTATTTTATTTTGTATATATTTTGAACCTTGTTTTGTTATCGGATATTGATTTATTAAATAATTTTCAATATCTTTAATATATACACTCGATTCATATATTCTTTCATGTTCAGGTATATTTTCAATATTTTCAATAGTAACTATATTGTTATTATTATTGTTAAAAATATTTATTTCAGTATTTGAATTACTCATATATATATATTGAATATATATATAATATTTATTCATACCTTAATATTTTCTAAAATTATAGTATAGATGTATATTACTACGGTGATAACTTATATAATAAATTATATTAAACAGAAAAAAGATAGTAAAAGACTAACAATATCTATTATTGTTGGAATAATAAGTTGTTATATTTTTTTAAAGTTATTTAATTATTTTTTTAAAATACCTTTTATATTATTAATTGGTACACTATTTGGATTTTATATTTATCGATACGGAACTATTCAGAAAATGGCCGGTAGGACAATTACCACTCCTTAAGCAATGTATCTAAAATTACTACAAGATTATTAATTTCTTTTAGCATTTCTTTATCTGTATCATCTGCCAGAATCCGAACAACAATTAGGTTATCATTTGGATGAGGAATATAATAACCAGCATACGTTACATTAGTATTATTATGTAACTGATATGTTATAATATTTCCAAGTGTATCATCTTCATTTAGGATTTTATAATCAATTGCATCTTTCATGTGTTTTGATTTTAATTTAACAACCTTTGTTGTATTTTCCTCAGTAATATATTCTTTTAATAAAAGTAATTTATTTTTTAATACTTCTAATCCTTTCTCAACAATTTTTTTCGATTCTATGCCACCGATTGTTTCAACTTCATAATGATATCCTTTTGGTTGATCAAATTCATTTTTTTTATAATATCTTTCGGATTCACTCTGTTGAAATTCTAATTTCTTATCCTCGCTATCAAGAGTTGCTAATACTGCTTTAATTTTAACATCATCTTTCTCAAATCGATAAATTGAAACACACGTAGGATTAAATACAGCACCGTCATCTTTTGTAGTACCAATTTTAAGTTTTGCTTCAAAGTGTAATTTATTAGAAAACTTTAATTTTGTAAATAATGCATCCGGATATACAAAAATTTTATCAGCTACTACCTTTGTATCATTTTCATAGACATCAATATCTTTTGCATAAATTTCTTTCATTTCTAATTCAGTATTTTCAACATTTAATTTAAAAGTATAATCAACAAATTTATCGGTATATTTAATAGGTAATAATGATAAGCGTTCTTTAATAAAATCATTGTTAAGAACTGTTTTGTTATTAAAAATATTAATTGAAGTTGCATCAATTCCAATTGTATTAATTTCTGACATTAACACTCGTCGAAGTGCATTCGCAAATGGAATGGGGATAGTATTCTCTGTATTTTTAAGATCAAATGTTAATGTATTATCATCAGAAATAATATTTGAGAAGTATTTTGATGTCATTTATATATATTTTATACTATATTAATGTTATTTTAAAATCATTTTTTTTTGTAATTCGTTTATGTTTCAAATTAGTTATAACATATAAAAGAATATAATGGCAACCGAATATATATTATTATTTAGTGATAAATGCACTTTCTGTAATACTTTATTAGGAAAATTAAATAAAAACCCAAAATTAGACGATTCAATTATTAAACAGAATATACATAATAAAGATGTATTTATTCCCTCCGACATTAAGACTGTACCAGCATTAATACACAAAGAGGGAGACAATTATACGACATATCAAGGAAAAGAAGTGTTCAATTGGATAGATTCTCAGATATCTAGGTTAAAACCGGTTAATGATATTGTATCATATGATCCAACAACAATGGGTATGACTATGTCTGATTCGTTTTCAAACTTAGATGATAATTCTCCAATGTCACATTGTTATCAATTTTTAAACAATACAAGTTATAATAATAAGATTGATATGTCTCCACCACAAGCAACATCATCTGATAAAAAACCAATAAATGATAAAAAGTTAGAAGAGTTTATTAAAATGCGAAATCAACAAATTCCGAATGAATTAAATCGAGTATAAGATCTTTGGGATAAAATCGCTTTGGGATAAAATCGCTTTGGGATAAAATATATTTAAAATATTAATATTAATATTATAAATAGCATGAGCAATGTTAAGATGTTTAATAATCAATTACTATCATTAATAACAGAATTAATTAATTATTTCGATGATAGTAAAATGAAAATATTAAAAGAAAAAATATCAATTGTAACGAGTGTAAATTCAACTTTAATTATAACACTTTTTTTAAATAATATATATAAATTTAAAGACAATATTATGAAAAAAGAAGAAAGTTTTTTTTTAAAACATATTACGCCAGACAATGTCTCAGATTTGTATAGTAAAAATAAAGAATTGGCAACCGAGAATAATATAAATATAATAGATGTAATTAATTTAAAAGATTATTGGACATCATTACACAACGATGATAAAGAAACTATTTGGAAATATTTTCAGGTATTAATTGTTTTATCTGAAAAATGGGCACTCCAAAATATTAAGACTATATAAAACTTTGACCTTATTTTTTTAGTATAAGAATGAGTTTAGAGGATTTTAACAATATCTATTCCGAATTAATTAACGATCTTAGGACAACGTATTCCTTAAATATTTCATTAAATGAAAATGCATCAGATAAACGTTATATCTCTCATTTTATTAGAAATATTATTCCCTATATGGATGATATCTCGTGCATGAACTTAGATGCTCTTAGATATAAACATAAAAATATTTTTATTGTAAACGGTATCAAACTTACAAAAATATTAAAAACTCCAAAGTTTATGTTAGATTCAAAGGTATTATGGAAATATTTTCATACATTATATGTAATTTGTTATAAAATACCTGAAACACAAATGTTATTAAAAAATTACGAGGATATTGAAAATTATAATATGATAAGTAGAAACTTAGAAGAATATTATTACAATACATTTTTAACTAATTTTGATATTATTTTAACAGAAAAAGAAGTCAGTGACAGTGATACAGAAGAAGAAACTGCTAAATCATCGAACCCCTCTACGCAATC
>TARA_B110000971_G_scaffold221637_1_pt1 | contig 13534 bp, 15 predicted proteins | sample TARA_B110000971 | Tara Oceans TARA_B110000971 (sample SAMEA4397842) | marine metagenome | biome: Polar Biome; feature: [SRF] surface water layer (ENVO:00010504); material: water (ENVO:00002006), including particulate matter (ENVO:01000060) such as... | depth 5 m | reverse complement strand
GGTTATAAATACTACTTTAAAATTTTTTTACGTTTGTGAGTAAAAAAACTTTTACAACTATACAATAATGGATACATTTATGGAAAATTATATATGTAATAACCTATATATAACACCGGTTGCTAAGACTAAGGGTGGGTATGCGTCTACATCTACTATAAGCCCATACAATGAACCTGTATCAATCCGCAAAAATGACTCATCTATTACATATCCTCTCCATAAATATAATCCTAATAGTTTTTTTGTATATGATGTTCTTTGTGCTATTGGTATAGCAACTATTATATCATTATCTGGTAAAAGTTCTATATATCTTGGTGGAAAGCTATATAAGTATCTTACTAATAATCCTATTAGTAACTACTTTAAAAATACCCGAATTGGTGCTATTACTGATTATATGAATATTACCTTTAACAATATACCAGATAGTATCATTGTTAAACTACCCAAAGAAGGAATGTCGTCTGAAAATATTATTAATACCCACGCTAAATACGTAGACACGCGCCCCAAACATTCCATCATAAATACTACTGATGATATAACCTATATAGCACTTATTGGTCATATTTATAACACCAGCATGTATAGTTCAATGAAACATCCTCTTATGTTCCCAGATACTGTTGTTATGGAATTAGAAATTATAAACATTATAAAGCAACTACTTAATGCCCCCGAAAACAGCTGTGGTAATATGACCCATTCGCATAATGAAAGTAATATATTGGCATGTTACGCATATTCGCAGAAAGCTCTCCATTATAAAAATATCACATCACCCGAAATGATCATATCTGAAACAGCACATATCTCGTTTCACACGGCGGCGACACTATTTAATATTAAGTTGATTATCATTAAAAATGATCCGTATACTGGAAAAATTATGACAAGCAAAGTAATCGAGGCTATCAGTAATAATACAATATGTATTATTGGTTCAGCGCCATCATATTGTTATGGTATTATAGATGATATTATGGAATTGTCGGATATAGCAGTAGGAAATGATATTGACCTACATATTGATTACAATGTAGATGGGTTCTATCTACAGTTTTTAACAACGAACGGTATAGTTATATCACAATCAGATTTTAAATTAAATGGAGTAAGTAGTATAACTATTAATATACCACACCATAATACCAATACGGGCACTATATTATCATCCGCAATCATATATAGACAACCTTCTTTAAGAAAATACCAGTACTTTATTACAGATAAATGGGCTGGCGGCATACACGCATCGCCAACTCTGATTGGAGATGTTCCTGGTAGTATAATTGCTACAACTTGGGCAAATTTATTATATAATGGCCAGAGTAGCTACATCAGATACGCCGTAGCACTGGTCGACCTTAAAAATACGTTAATCTCCAAATTAAGACAATTCGAAGATATAGTTATTATTGGAGAACCGTGTCTATCTACAATTGCATTTAAATCTATAACAATACCTATACATACATTAGTAGAAAAGATGTTCGGCCTAGGTTGGAATTTAAATATATTAACGAATCCAACAGCACTAAATATGTCACTATTGTGGTTCTATAATTCAAACAGGTCTATTAATACTTTTATTACAAACCTGGGAGATACTATCACGGATTTAGAACCCGTCCTATTATCCGGGGCAAACCAACCCAATTTATCAACGTCTATTCACGGTAATCCATTTCCAGTATTAAATATCAACGACCACGTGTCTACCGGAATTGCTTATATTGAGTCCACAAAACTACAGTTTGAAACCAATTAATGTGTTGCCAATAATTATTATTCTGTGTCTCTAATTGTAGGCCAATATCCCAAACAAAATTCATGGTTTAGTTCTACACATACTTTACATCTGCCACTATAAGTATCTGTATTAGAACTGTGTAACTGGTCTGGAAAAGGTAGATGTATTAAGTTCTTATCTATATTATTTATATGATCTGAACAATAATGTGACCACGTGGCTGTAACAGGATGTTTAAAGGTATATGTCATTGGTGTGGTTGATACATATCCACACGTAGAACATATTCTAACCATGTTGTATATAATATACGCAAATAATTGTTTTCGTATAAATAATATCTAATATACTTTTGTGGTGCTATATTACCTGTTTACAATTTTATAAATTTGATTATTAATGAAATATTTTTTCATTAAAAATGCTACAAGTTGACAATAAAAACACTATCAATTGTGTGATTGACACGACGTGTCCAAAACAATGTCCCACCGGAACAGGTCTGATTACTACGTCGTCCAGAGGACCAAAGAAACTTGGTGAGATAATTGGTCTATCACCTGATGCTACTGCTGAATTGGAGGGAATTAGTAAGCTTTCTCTAACCGAGATACATAAAGCGCTCCCCAAGTTTATTACGACTATGAGTGAAAACTCCTCCACCTGTGATGATTTTGAGCGAGTACGTAATGCGATTTCTGAACAACTACATAACCAAAGTAACAATAATACGCAAATCACAGCACCCATGGTCGTTATCAATCCGCCGCTGGTTAATGATTTAGGCACTCGTGGGAGAGAGTACAAGAGTGGCGATACAGAATTCTCATTCGTCCAGGATGGGTCTGCACAATATATGACTACCGAATCCGTTCTGATGCGTGACGCGGTTACACAATCTCCAGTGGATATGTTGGCTATAGATGGAAGCATCCTGTCATCCGGAATAATATTGTTCTGCGACGGTTGTCATCATTTCTTTAAAGAAGGAGATACATGGTATGGGTGTAAGCATATCACGATATGTGACGATTGTCGTACAATCATATATACTACATAATTATAAATAATACATGATTATATAACATATATATCTTTATAAATTTGATTATTAATGAAATATTTTTTATGATTAAAAAATGTCTCATTACCAACAGCAGCAACAAGTTCTTCTGGCCGAGATGGAGCGAATTAAAACACAGATGCTAGAAGTAGAACATAAACAAAAAACACTTTCCGACCAACATGCTACCAAATTGGAATCTGTTGATAGTAACCTTCTAGTAATGTCAAAATGGCTTGAAACTACGAAGATATTAAAAGAATATTATGAATTAGATAAAGATGACAGAATGGGGCATGTACTGGGGCAGAGCTTCGACCATAGAGGACAAGTATTGACAGGTCCTGGGGGGCTAGCGGTGGTAACCTGTCCCACTACGGGGAACTCTCGCTTGGTGCCACCCGCTGCGACAAGAACCGATGAGGTAGCAGAGTTACAACAACTTATTATGCCATCGTTGCCACTACATAATATACGTAGTATTATTAACAACCTACCCAACCATCACGGAGGGCTTGACGCCCGTCTTTCAACGCGTATTCCTTCCGAATTTATGATTAATTTCGTAGAAAGCACATTCAACATGTTTAATCTGATGAATGACCGAATTAAAATATTGGAAGCAAAATTGGGTAATAGTGATCCAGCGGATGGGATTAATGGCAACACAGCCGATTTTATGGTTTAGTAACATCTCTCTTATTTTTTACCAGACCAAAACAAAAAAATACATCGATTATGAATAATTTAGTTACACCCATGTAGATATGTTGTCCCTTTGAACATGGTCTTCTTTTTCACCATCGTTATATAGAACGGAGTAGCTACCATCCTCTGCTACAACACTAATTTGCCCTGGATAGTAACTACCCATGTTATTGCGATTCACTCGCACAGATTCTCCCACATATAATATACTGCGTTCGGGTAAAGATAGACTTGGGGGTTCGTCCCAAATAGCCCCAGGATACAGTGACGGCTTCTCCCCCGAAAATGGCATGGGGGCTCTCTGACCAAATGATCCACCCAGTGTAAAGGAATTAAGCATTCGGGGCGATGGTCGGGTGGGCACCGAAGACCAAGAAGTAGGTGACAACTTTGTTGGAATAGAGGGCGGGGAAGAACATGCCAGGGTAATATTTGAATTGGTCGGACAATTGGCACCAGGATATAGTCCTGGGATACGATTCACTTGTATCCCCATCGGGGCCATAGTTTCACCCTGGACGGATTGTGCCCATTTTAACATAGGTTTTACCAAAGGTGGTTGTTCCAAAGATTGTTCCAAAGATTGTTCCAAAGATTGTTCAGCAGGTTGTTCCAAAGATTGTTCTACAGGTTGTTCAGCAGGTTGTTCCAAAGATTGTTCTACAGGTTGCGCCCATTTTACTGATACGTCATCTATATTGTCTCCAGGCGACAGTTCATTTACGACAGATTGACTAAATCCCATACTGGCCTGCCTACCCGAAAACGCATAACTTCCCCGTGAACTTTGGGATCGCGACATTCGCAACGGCGTATACACGCCCACATTATTAGTAATATACGTGAATCCACATTCACCTATATAGGGGATAATACTACTTTTAAATTTACCAAGCACAGTTATCATGTATTCGTTCCATTCAGAAGATTCGCGCTGTTTAATAGATTTCAATAGTGCTATTATTTTTTTGTTTAGAATATTTACTTTACGGAGTTCCTTTTTAATAATCTTCTCTTCCAAATCGGTTTTGTCACAATTTTTAGGCTTCTCTAAATTCAATGACATCAAGGTATTATTAATGTCTATAAATGATTGAGTGTGTCTAAAACTTTTACACATATTATTCGAGGTAAATCCCTTATTTGTGGTTAAATGTAGTTCTATCTCAATTGTAACCCGGTTATTTAACTCCGACGTAATCGGCATATACGCGCTACTCCCTTTCATAGGTGATATTGTTACTGTTATTTTACCAGTTTTATTGTCAGCGCAACTAAATGTGATTGGATTGGTTATATTACAATCACTGCTCATTAAATAACTACGCTGAACCCCATTAATACGTATTTTACTTTTACCTTGGCGTAGCAGAAACATACATTTTGAATTGAACCCAATATCTTTATTAATAGTTGTATAAGCGCTATCTTCAGATACGTCTTTGTTTATAATCGTGCCAACTATATTACGCGATTCTACTGAAACATTGTCAGCTATTTTATTTATATTCGCGAAAACACTGTCAACTATCTGGTCTTTCATTTCTGAACTATCAAAACAACTGCGCTCAGAATCTTCATTAGATAACGTCTGTAGTAAAACCTTATCATAGTCATTTTCGGAACCAAGTCCTATAGACGCATTAAAATAATTAGCATAGTCATATTTAAGTTGTGGAACACCAACAACACCCGTATTTACATAGCCATCTGATATAAGTATTTTATATATATCATCTTTTTTAGCAGCCTTAGATATATCACATATATCTATAATAGCCGAACCAAGGTTTGTTGACCCACACGCATATATATTACTAATAGTAGCACACATATCTTCCATATCTTTTACGGAAGTCAGCTGGGCGCGATTATACATTATATTAGACTCTGAGCTAAATGTAACAAGTGATATAAATACCCGCCTTCCTTTTACAACAAGCGCATATAAGAACTCCAGTGTTTCTATTAGTGAATTTTTAGTAATATTAATCTTCGATTCATAGCAATTTTCAGAAGACAGTCCTTGGTTCATAGACGTGCTTGTATCTACAGCAAATAGAACATGTATATCTCCTTTTGGCATAGTGTCTGTATTAAAACTAATATTTGGTGATACATGAACAGCATGTTCATCTATACTGGTATGTAAATTCGCATGTGTTACAATGTCTATATCAAATCCCGGGCATTTTATATTTATTCCATCACGGGGGTTTGATTTATATTGAAGCATTTTTAATTTAATAAAATAAAAATAAAACTTATCAAATTTACAGCAGGTCATCTTTACTAATAATACATACGTCCATTGCCATTGCTTTACTAACCTTTGTATTTGAAAAACCGGCACTTGGTATAATCAGATGCGTTACCCCATTTTTATGAGTCAGCGATTCTTTTATTATACCTCCCTTGCTTTTTAACAAAGACGCCAGACCAGAGTCTCTGAATCCAGTGAACATGAATACGCGCCCAGTGTATTCGCCTATGATTTCGTTTACTGGGTCAATCTGTATAGTGGAACTTGTAAATGTAATTCCCGCATCTATACATTTCGTATATAGTTTATGGAACTCAGCCCTACCCTTTTGAATAATATTCCATGTTTTACTAGAAAATCCATCTAATGCGATAACATTTTCTTCTAGAACATCGTCTGTGTCAGTAATCCAAGTAGGAATTGTCATATCTAATAATACCATTCTTTTAGAAGCCATTCCATTAAAATACGGCGTAGACGCGGCGAATAACCCCACAGTTGTAGTAGATAATTTATCTCGAATTGCTTTAATTATTTTCAAAGCGGTTTTATCTTTGATACCATCTATTTTATATCCCATTAATTTAGAATAATCTAATGTTACAATATCGAATATATCGACACATCCCTTGTCATACGCCTTTGTTAGCAGTCCCTTTTTAAAGAACGCTATTCCCATTATATTGATAAAATATTCCAATTGCTTAATCCTGACTTCTCTACAGGAATGTATATTTTCCAATAATATATGTGTATGATTGTCGTCCCACTTAAATGTACAAGTCGGCCAATCGGGAACACTTTTCGTCAATACTTCAATAATCTTGGGGATAACGTCACCACTACGTATTATCCGTATCTGCGAACCTACTCCGATGTGGTTTTCTTCGACATAATTTGCATTGTAGGCGGATGCTTTCGATATTTTCACCCCGGATAAATGGACCTCTTCGAATTCTACAACTGGGCGGAGTCCACCATCCTTTGCGACCGTCCATATGATTTGTTTTACGGTTGTAATAGCAGATTCACTCATAGAATCCATTTTGAATGCCTTTGCGTATTTAGGATTTTTTGTCGTATTTCTAACATAATACGTGTCATCTTGCACAATAATTCCATCAATCTCATACATTGAACTGTTCCTGAAATTTATCAAAATATCTGGCAAATCCGTTTCAGTTACAACATTGAATATCTTATGCTTAACCGTCACGAATCCACCCAAATGTAAATATTCGAGTTGGCTTGATATAGACAGTTGTTCGGCTGATGCCTGTCCCCCAGACCATTCATATGCTACAAATGTAATATTACCCAGTTCGGTTGGATCAATCACTTTACGATTTATGATTCCAGATACATAATTTCTAGCATTTGCGCCTTTGTGGGAAATTGTTCCCCAATGCTTCTTGGGAACTATCAATTCGCCTCTAATATATCCACCACCTATCCATTTATCAATGTTGTCTAATCCATTAATATACCTGATTTTGTGCGAGATGTCCTGTCCCTCAGTTCCATTACCACGCGTATATGCTTTGGGGGAAGCTGTTTCGCTAAGATCTAATAATAGCGACGTTCCGTCTAATTTATCCATAATACATTTTGGATTGGTATATTTAGTAAAATAATTTTTAAGCTCGGAGCTCCCCGGTTTTACCTTATCCATTGAGCCCATATGGATCGGTAATGTAACTTTCGCCCCTTTAATAGGGGCCCCTATCTTATCATACTTTATTTTATATGTAGATTCATATAAATGTACTAACCTGTCATATGTAGCATCTAATACAATAGATATCCCATTATAATACGAATCGTCTAATGACTTTAATGTAGATAACATTTTTTTACTATCCCAACAAGAAGTAGTTTCTTCAAAGTTACTATCTAATAGACCCAATGAAGTATTTCCAATATATTTCATTTTGATTATATATCGTTTTAACGAATTCTCTTTAATACCATACAAGTGCGTATCGGTGAGCTCCATACTTTAGTATACCTGTGAAAAAATACTAATAAATAAACACCACGTTACTTATCAAATTTTTGTATCAACCAGTCGCTTATAGTTGTCATATATCACATTATCGGGTAAACCACATTCTCCAATATACTCTATTTTACCACCGTATTTAACGTACACTTTTGATGTGATAGGATTGACATAGATATAATGTCTTCTCCAATAAACCAAATTACACCCGGAAATCTGATTTTCTGACCCATGTTTGCGAGAATTTATACAAATATGATATTGGCGAGACGATAATATATGTTTATCAATGGTGTCGTATATAGTTGTTATTGGTATACGATGTGGCTTACTGGCTTTATGAAATCCACAGAATGAACCTTCTTTTTGAGTAGCACCACATTGTCCATAGCAATTTTGCTTTGTTTTTTTTATCCAGGCAATACAAGATGTTAAGTTGAATGTATTTGAGTTGTAAACCTTTACTATTAATTTTATACGTCTGGTGCTGGTTATCTGGTTAGAACTCAGATACCTTTGTAAACTTTCTATAAATTTTTGGAGATTGAGTTCAATATTTTTCACTATAATGTCGGCGGTTCTCAATTCATTGAGGGCGGGCCCATCTATAACATGTTTTTTAGCGGCAATAGATATTCTTTGTAGGAAATTACCACCAGAGTCTTGTAATTTCCAAGACATGTGTAGGTGTATATAATACTGCTTTATATCTCAGATATAACTTCACACTTATCAAATTTTTGAAACTCTATAGAATTGTGGTTAATAGGTCCCCGATTGTTACATATTTTACGGAAAGACATATTGGTGTACCTGACTATGGGTGTACCTAATATGTTAAAATAACTATCACCGTGACTGTTTGTGACACATGCTATTTATTAATTACGAAATCGTATATACTACACACGTGTATGTAAATAGACCGTTTAATAATATGTAAATAGAACGTTTAGTAGTATATTATAATAATATTATTATTTAAATATTATATAATAATATTATATACTACTTGACTATGCCCTTAAAGTCCCTGAAAGTTATATTTAGTATACCCCCATATACCAGAAGTGTTACATCCAGATTTGAAAAAACGTATGATTTCGACGAATCTTCAAAAGAATGGTGTAAAAATAAAATTAAAAAAAAAATGGGAATGTATGCTTATACTAGTTCCGAATAATCTGCCCAGTGCTTCTAAAAGATTCCATATCTTCTAAATACTCATATTCTCTGTAAATTCCCGGAGATATGGGCTCAAACCCTGAACCCTTTTTACTGATTTCTAATTCCAATACGGGTAGATTATTGAATGGGTTTAATACCGTATTATCACTCGTTTTATATTCACTTGGGACCTCTCCATCTTCGTCAATCCAATTTCGCAAATAACCGATTTCGTTTGAATTCGAGTTATATATCGTATTAATTCCTCTATCATAATTATAATACAATTCGTAACCATTATGATTATTATCAATAAACCTTATAGAATCTAAACTATAAATATCTTTTTTAATAATACTCTGATTCAATTCGGACGTGGTTTTGCGCAAACTTTCTGTTAATTTATTTTGACGGATTGCTGCCGCTATTTCAATAGCAACATAATTACACTCTCGTCGGGTTGGTTGCATAATATCTACAACATTTAAAAATTTTTTAGCCAATGATGTGGAACCACTTTTATCAAATAAATCATTCTGTATACTATCGTAATCTAGATTGTTAATATATTGCCGGAGTTTATCATTATATTCGTCCTTGGTAATATTATATAAATGTAGCGTGTCGGCGAAGTCATTTTGATATGATAATTTATCCGATACAGTGGTATGCATCCTTGAATTATATACTATTTTTATTTTTAATATTATATCTTTTTTTAAATTTAATAGTGGTTTATTAATACAATCCGCATTACTGACTACACATAGTTTTCGTTCATTATAGTCCAACTGGTGATTTAATGTAATTTTATTTAAGATCTCTTTATCAGAAATCATAATATTATGTTTTTTTAGTCTCTTTCTATAACAGGCGATGATTTTAATATTATCGGGGTATTCCGTTACTCTACCACACCACTTTACGGAACCCTCCTTAGCAGTATGTAGACGACATAAATCATAGTCAACCAACGTCTTATTAAGACATCGTTTATTTATATCTGGTTTACATATATCCTCTTTTTCCCACAGTCGTGCCATACACCTCTTATACCCCAAATATATACTTATATTATACACTTTTTCGGTTAATATACTTATATCCGCCAAAAAACTTTCTAACTTGTCCTCCAATTTAACAACATCCGGTAGTATATATGGCATATAAGATACCGATTTTATATGTATTAAAATTTAAATATAAATTCAAATTTTATTACGGTATGGAACAATATTTAAAAGGAGCGCTAAGTATAATTATAATGAGTGACGGATCAACTGATATCAAGGTTATTGCTATTAGTAATAAGAAAAAAGACATTTTAAAAGCTATGCTTGCGTTAATTGGTATCAGTTATACTAATATTGCCGATATAGTCGGCGTGTCCATATCGAGAGATTCTCTCTTAGACGATACTGTGGTAACTGGACTCATGGCATTTCAGGCCGAATTACGCAATTGTGGATATAAAAGTGGTAAATTAACATCATTGCATAAAAACAACACGTCTAATCAGAAATTCCCCGCCATTAATATGGTCAGGCAGATTTTAAAATGTAACGGGTATAAATTATCACCATATGTAATAAATATTGGATATAATATAGAAACTGGTAATAAAATAACAAAGAGGTTCTTCAAAATTAATAATATAGAATAGTATCAATTCGTCATATAATTTATGGTACCGTATAATTTATGGTTATCGTATAAACAGCTACTATGTGTCTATAAAATTACTCTTTAAATTATTGGCAGCTATAATATTTAAATACACCGCCGCAATGTAGCTCTTATTAGGCGGTGATTTTCCAAAGGGTTGGTTCGGAAAATCAGATGACTCCGAGCATTTGGAGAATATATTTTTAGATAGCCTATGTTTAATTGGTTGAGGGGGTTCGTATGAACCATAATTAGGAATACTATTATCGAAACTATCATATTTTATATGAACAGTATCTATAAGTTTGACGGGTATTTGAATAGGTGCGCTTTTTTTAATAGAGTCGGATGTATACAATTGTCCAGATTGTTTTAACATCAATTAACTTATATGTTCTATTTACATTTTAATTTTAGTATTTTCCATTAAATTAATAACATTGTCTGTTATTAAATCTACATTTAATTGCAATTTCAACAATTGATTATATTTTGCATTTATCCACGAATTGTCAATGTTAATCAGTTTATCACTCTCTAATAATATTACACTATGCTTTGTTTCGAGTATGTCACCAATATACTGCTCTAAATTGCGCAGGGAACCTATATATTGCAGTTCACTATCTTGTATATTTCTATTTAATAAATACCCAAATATACTATCTTCAGTTGATATTTCTATAGACATGTGTATATAATACATCTTATTTTTAAGTTGTAAATAGCTTTTTCATTTTATCAAATGATATATAATTATATCCCAGTTTCAATCTTCAATGTTCTTGTATTAAACTGACTGGCCTTGAATATTACCGCTATTATATGATGGGGTATATTTGCGAACTCTACATTATTCAGACTTATAAGTATATCTCCCGCCTTTAACACATCTTTGATAATGGAGTCTTGTCCTATTCTACTGATTACACACTTATCGTTATCCGTTCGGAAATATATATTTAATATCCCAGTAGGAAGATCTAATATTTTAATGGTAGTACATGGTTGGAACATATCGTCTGTATAATTTATAGAGTCGTTGCTTGTAAGAAGATCTTTCATAATGAACATATCTGTGTGAATAATCTACAAATAGTTTTAATTAAGACATACTTATAATTAAGACATAGTTACACTTACAAATAATTGTACCACCATCTATTACAAAACAGCAACATGCTTGCCTAGACAATAACAGTTGGATTTGGTGTAAATGGTTTACTATTAATTAATATATTGACTTAATGTAGCTTTGCGCGCCTTACAACTAAGTTATATCCAAATGGTAAATTTGGATCCCACGAATATCTATTCCAATATTTCTGTATTATATGTGCACTATATTTCCGCTGGAGAATACGTAATCGGATCGCGCTCTGTAGTCGAACAATGATGTAGGTTTTATCTACACATAGACACATATAGTTCCATGTATATTTATAGACCAATCCGGCACGTATACTATACATTTTGTCTACCGCCTCTATTTTACTTAGTTGTGGTGGCCGAGAATCGTTCAGTGAGTTCAGGCGGCGAATATTCCAATTGGGAACATCCCGCCAATTATAACTGACTAACTCCCCCAAGGGCTCCGTGGACCCAAGATTAAAACATTCAAGAAGAATGTTTTTCTTTGATAAAAAACACTCTAATTTTTTAATGTGGTTCAGTTTGTAGGAATCTGACTTTACTAATCCAGGAATCCATTTAATGCCACCATGTTCACCGTTACGCCATCTTTGAAAAAATGCTATATCATACCCCATACAGTCTTCTGATTCAGACGTCATATACCTTTGTATAAATCTTAATTTAAAGATATAATCAAATTTATAAGTAATATATAATAATTTAATGGCGGTGTATATACTTATTGGAATAGATCCACTTGCACAACCAGGTGTTCATTCAATATTTAAATATACGACATTAAAAGAAACCCATGACCATGTTGCAGCTTGGCTACATGATACACTTACATTACAATCCCGGTTATTATGTGGATTAAAAGGAACAATAGGCCATCATATACAAAAATATATGGCTAAGTTTGTTGAAAGTAATTATATAAATTTTTATGGGGAATATCCTGGAAAAGACTTATCTGGTCAATATGAATATAAATGGGAGGTATATACTCTGTAATTAGCGTATATGGTGGCGAATCCGGTCCAATCGTTCACCATATATTTTATTAAATCTTAATATAATTGTATTGTATTAAAGTTACAAATATATATAATGTATGTCTTATGGGTTATCGGTCCAAGGTTATTTACCAGCAGATATGTTTTTAACCATAGAAGATATAGATAGTCTTAAAGAATTGTCTCAAACTGACCACGTATATCATAAAATACAAATTAAAGCTGAATCTGGTAGCTCTGATACTAAATCATTTATAATAGATGCGATATACGATAATTTAGATGACGCTATTATGGAATATTTTACAATGACTACTAAAACGCCTCTTATTAAGGCATCCGTTATTAAGTTTCTATGGGGACTGGTCTTCCGAAATGACAAAATTGTAGCAGATTCTGGTCTATACGACATACATTCGGTAGAATGGTTTATTATAGAAGCGAATAAACCTCCTATGAAATTTAAGAGTAAGATATTTACCAAGCCGATTGAATTAGTATGGAATTCACTAACAGGTGCCAATCCTATTTTTAATTTATAATTCCGATTAGACTATATGAAATCGGATTCTTCGCCTTTATTACTAGTATAGGCTTATCCCAGTTTGATACATCTTATATAAAATAAAATTGTTATTTTATATAAACTATTATATAATCTACTACTCGCTACTTTGACAGATTTGTCCGACAAGTAGGACACGACGGCACATTACATTCTTTCGTTAACCACTCACGAAGACACCCTTCGTGGTAA
>TARA_B110000971_G_C20039904_1_pt1 | contig 13539 bp, 8 predicted proteins | sample TARA_B110000971 | Tara Oceans TARA_B110000971 (sample SAMEA4397842) | marine metagenome | biome: Polar Biome; feature: [SRF] surface water layer (ENVO:00010504); material: water (ENVO:00002006), including particulate matter (ENVO:01000060) such as... | depth 5 m | reverse complement strand
GCTCCTCTTTTGCGTCGTCTTGTCTTCTTTGCTCCTCTTTTGCGTCGCTTTTAATTTTCTCTAAGTCTCGTTCTAACATGGTTATATTCTTGCGTATTTGTTCTGGGTCTTTACCTGTTATTTGTCTTACTTTTTCTTGTAACCAATCTACTTTGTGAAGAATTTTACTATACTGTTTTTGACAATCATCTAGTTCATTATTAAGTTTTTCATATTGTTCAATAGTAGGAATTTTAAGTGTTAATAACAAAGACCTATTGCACTCACCCATTTGCATATATAATATCATTGATGAGTTAGTAGTATTGTCTTTTACTTCTGCTGGTGATAAAGAATCTAAAGAAAGAGAATCTAAAGAACTACCAACCAAATAATCATAAAAATGACGAACCTTTTGTTGAAGGTCGGGTTGTTCATCTGTACCTTTAAGAAGTCCAAATATTAAGATAACACTTTGTGTTAGGTCGGCTGCCTGTAATTCACCTCCATAAAGTCTTTCAAAGTGTTCATCACAGGATGTCGTCGGTGACTTATTAATAATATCAATTTCATTAATATTACAAATTTTCATGATTTCTTCGATTTTTATTTTGTATCTATTTAAAAAGACTGACCCGTCTACATTAATAGCTATTCCTACAAAAGTACGTTCTGTCATAATATATATAATACCTAGACATTTTAAAGATACTCTTAAATGAATTTCACGCTTAAATACAACACTTGACGCATTTTTAAATGATTTATACGAAAACAACATAAACCATGTTCAACAAGTTCATATACTAAAAGATGGCTGAATCAGAACAGGTCAAGTTTAAAAAGCGGTGGGTTGACATGTTCAAAAAAAACGCCAATCAGTTCTGCGTGGATTGTAACAAGACCGGACCTCGATGGGCAAGTGCAAACCTGGGCGTTTTTCTCTGCATCGAATGTTCTGGCATCCATCGAAACCTTGGCGTCCACATTAGTTTCGTCCGGTCAGTGACCCTGGACTTTTGGACGGAACTGCAGGTGGCAAACATGGAGACGTGGGGCAACGGCAACGCAAACGCCTACTATGAGGCGAACGTGCCGTCTCACGTGCGGAAGCCCAACGAGGGAGACTCGGTAAAAACCAAGGAGAAATACATACGAGATAAGTACGAGCATAAGAGGTACGTCTCTGCGGTTGTCCCTTTAGAGGAGCAACCGACGGTGCAACAACCGACGGAGCAACCGTCGTTATTCTGCACGACACTTCTTGACTTTCTTGACGATGACGAGAATGTGGTATAAAAAATAAAAAATAAAAATATAATAAATAATAAAAAATGGGTTTATTATCTATTATCTATTGTATTTAAACATACATACTGTATAAAGCAGAGCAGTTAGACATTTCCTTTTTAATAAGTTTATCCACAATGTCCTTAGTAACGTCAAATGGAAAGGCAACTTCAAGTGACATTTCCTCTTCAAATAGATTAGTATTGGGTTTCATCAATCTGTAGAGGTTGAGCTTGGTAAATATGATTTCAAGACACCTCTTTAGGTTTCTTACTCCATCCTCTTGATTGCATTGATTTTCAATGATATATTTTAAGGATTCGTCGGATATGGTGATGTCAGAAGCATTAAACTGGATTTGAGTACGAATTTTTGGCAGCAAATAGTCGTTGCCGATAATCATTTTTTGTTTCACGTTGTAGCCTTTAGTTTGAATTCTATACATTCTATCTTTTAATATAGGACTTATTTTAGACTCGTCGTTATAACTAAATATGAACATACATTTGCTTAAGTCAAAATCAATCTCTGAAAAGTACTTGTCATGGAACTGACTATTTTGACTGGTATCTGTCAAATGTGTTAAGATTCCAGCGATTTCTTCGCCTTTAGGCGTATCGCTAATTTTATCTAACTCATCGAAATAAATTACTGGGTTCATGCATTGGCTATCGATTAATATCTGTACGATTTTTCCCCAAATACTTCCTTCATAAGTATAACCATGTCCTTCTAAGAAACTGCTGTCGGTCGCCCCACCAAGGGCAATAAAAGCAAAGGGTCTATTCAAAATCTTACTAATGCCTTCTTTAACTAGACTAGTTTTTCCAGTCCCTGGGGGTCCATGTATAGCAATGGCACATCCAACCGATGTAGGATTAGTAATAAGTTGTCCTACCATTTGCATGATTTGCATCTTAGCATCATTCAATCCATAAACCGCCTCATCAAGAGTTTTTTTAGCATTTTCCATAAAATCGTGACATTTATCCCTCCCACTTTCAATAAGGTTGACATCCAAATGTGTATATTTGCCGAATGGAATACGCATAAAGGTATCTACCCAGTTCTTAATTTTATAGAACTCTCCACTACCAGGATCCATCAACCTCAACGTATTAATTTTTTTCATAGCCGCACCCTTAAACATTAATGGAATGTCGGAGTCCAATAGTGTCATGCGATAAGGTTTTTCAACCCTGGTAATCTTATTAATTTCTCTAAGTTCGGTCAAAATTTTTTTTTGGTGAAACACATCACACTTTTCATAAAAGATAACGTCACTCATAACATTTTTGTCTTTGATGATTTTCTTAAAGATTCTAACATTCCGGTCTTTAGTCTTTTTGTTTTTTTTACTGTTAGACGTGTTTGACTGGTCGATGTCTTTTTGACAAAAATCAATACATTTGGCGATTAATTTATTGTTGTCATCAGTAGAATGGGTTTCTGACAATATTTGAGTGAGCTTTTCAATAAATACGTTAGACCTGTCCGTACTTTTAACAGATGTAGGTGTTGGGTGGTGTTTTCGACCAGATTTGGGTTCGATTGTTTTCTTAGGTTTTTTAGTGTTCTCGTCTGAAGACGCTGATGAAACCGATACATTCTCGTCTTCTGTATCAGAAGTAGTCTCATCTGAATCATACTCATTACTGTCGCTCTCGTCACCACCAATAGTTAACTTAATATTTAGGGTTGGTTCGACCTCTTCTTCGTCATCGTCGTCATCGTCGTCATCGTCGTCATCGTCGTCGTACGTTTGTTTTGATTTCTTCTTATTAAGTTTCCTACTTGTAGAAGAACGTGTTTTCATATTTGGACTTTTGGTTTCGTTTGTGTAATAAGGAAGTAAGTTTTTTAATACACTCAAATCGAGCTTGTCCTTGTCAATCATATCTGGACGTTTTTTGGTGGGTTTAGGTTTGGATTTGTGTTTGATACTCTTTCCTGAGAAGAGTTTAGACAGGGTTTCTTTAATAATATCAGCTGGCTCCTCCTCTTCTGAGCTACTGCTCGTATCGGTAGTATAGTACTCGTCATCATCATCCGACGAGGATTCTTCACTAATACTCTTTTTTTTCGTAACAATCTTCAAGTCTTTGGTCATCGTAATATAGGTGCTGTAGGTAAATCAATAATATTGTGTTTCATTTTTTTTGTTAATGTTAAACTAAATAAAGTGATATAATTAAATAATATAATACAAAACAATATTAAAGTTTTTGATTGATAGAAAAAAATGAAATTGATTGAAAACAATATAGATAATAATATAATATATAAATCATGTCGAATCGTAATGGTGCATCAGTAAACTGTTCAACAATAATTGGTATCCAGTTTAGCATAATGTCTCCTGAGGAGATACGTAAAGCGTCGGTGGCGGAGATAACGTCAAGAGACACTTACATAAATAATAAACCAGTAATAGGTGGTCTTTTTGATCCGCGTATGGGTGTCCTAGAGCCTGGTCTAATTTGTCCGACCGATGGATTAGACTACATGCAGACCCCAGGTTATGCTGGACATATAGAATTAGCGAGACCTGTGTTTTATATTCAGTATCTGAGTACAATAATAAAATGTTTGAGATGCGTATGTTTTAAGTGTAGCAAACTCTTAATAAGTAAAGAGAAATATAAGCAATCGTTGAACTTAGTAGGTGAAGCCCGTTGGAAGTTTGTCTTCAATTTGGCAAGCAAAATTAAACGGTGTGGAGAAGATTCCGATGACGGTTGCGGATGTCTTCAACCTATAAAAATACGCAAAGAAGGTTTGGCGACGATTTTTGCAGAATGGAAAAACATAGAAGAAGTAGGAGTTGACCCAATACTAATAAAACTAACGCCTGAGATGACATTAAAGATATTTAAGCGAATGTCAGACGAAGATGTATCGTTTATGGGATTTAGTCCAGTCTGGTCTAGACCGGACTGGATGATATGTCAAGTGATGTCTATTCCTCCGCCAGCAGTCAGACCGTCCATAAAACACGATTCGCAACAACGGTCTGAAGACGACCTAAGTCATATTCTAGTAAACATAATAAAATCGAATAAGACGTTGCAGGAAAAAATACAAAACAATGCTCCAGCGAATGTTATTGATGATTGGGCTACTGTGTTACAATATTATGTAGCGACGCAAGTGGATAATAAAATTCCAGGTGTGGCATCAGTAGCCCAGCGTTCTGGACGACCGTTAAAATCGATAAAAGACCGATTAAACGGAAAGGGTGGTCGTATGAGAGGAAATCTGATGGCTAAGCGTGTAGATTTCAGTGCACGTTCAGTCATTACGGCAGACCCAAATTTGTCTATAAAAGAACTAGGCATTCCATTGAAAATAGCAAAAAATATAACGAAACCAGTAAGAGTAAATAAAATGAACCGGGCGTTTTTATCAAAACTGGTACGCAATGGTCCAGATGTGTGGCCAGGTGCCAAAATTTTGGAGAAGGACAACGGCGAATCAGTTACTCTAAGGTATTTTATGGACAGAGATTCGATAATGCTTGAAGAAGGGGACATAGTTCATAGACATATGATGGATGGTGACCCTGTATTATTTAATAGACAACCGACGCTTCATAGAATGAGTATGATGTGTCATATGGCGAAGATAATGATGAAAGGCGATACATTCCGCATGAATGTTGCGGATACAAAACCTTATAATGCGGACTTTGATGGGGATGAAATGAATTTACATATGCCTCAAGATTTAGAGTCGGAATCTGAACTAAGAAATTTAGCTGCAGTTCCGTATCAAATAATTAGTCCAGCAAACAACTCGTCTATCATTGGTATTTTCCAGGACTCTATGTTGGGGTGTTACCAAATTTCACGAGAAAACATATATTTCACGCCCCGACAAGCAATGAATCTACTTATGATGTTTGATGGGGTTGATGAAAAAGAGTTGTTACGTAATGCCGATTCGGAAAAAGGGATTTCGAGCTTTGATATTTTAAGTCAAATAATGTATCCGTTGACTTTAAAATATAAGACCAAATCATTTAAAGACGACAGTGATTTCAACACATCCAACGCAGTTATAGAAATTCATAACGGAAAATACATTCGTGGTCAGATGGATAAAGGTGTTCTGGGAGGTGGCACAAAAGGTCTATTGCACAGAATATGCAATGATTTCGGCAACATGGCGTCTGCCAAATTTATTGACGATTTACAGAATGTAGTTACTGAGTATATGAATACTACCTCATTTAGCGTTGGAATTAGTGACCTAATATCGGACCAATCGACGAACGACGCAATCATTCAGGTTATTACGCAAAAAAAGGCAGATGTCAAAAATTTAATAGAACAAACCCAGATTGGTATTTTCGAGAACAAAACGGGTAAAACAAATAATGAAGAGTTTGAGACACAAGTAAACAATATCCTTAATCAAGCAACATCTGAATCTGGTACCATTGGTCTCAATAGTCTTAGCAAAGACAACCGGTTTGTTACCATGGTGAAAGCGGGTTCTAAAGGGTCTGATTTAAATATTTCCTTTATGATTTCTTGTTTAGGTCAACAAAATGTAGACGGAAAGAGAATACCGTATGGGTTTGAACATAGAACACTTCCACACTACACTAAATACGACGATTCACCAGGTGCCCGTGGCTTTGTAGAAAGCTCATATATTAATGGACTGTCACCGCAAGAACTATTCTTCCACGCCATGGGTGGTCGTGTTGGGCTTATTGATACTGCAGTAAAAACGTCTACTACTGGATATATCCAACGTCGTCTTATCAAAGGTTTAGAGGACCTAATGGTCAGTTATGATATGACCGTGCGTAATAACAAAAACAAAATCGTACAATTTAAATATGGGGATGATAATATTGACACTACTAAGGTTGAAAGTCAAATTTTACCTATCGTTTCGATGAGTACACAAGACATCTATGCACACTTTATAATTACTGAGGATTTGACTCAGGCTAGGACATCCCATATGGATAAGATTAGTAATAATAAGGCACTGGCGAATATATTAGTTCCAAATGTATTTGAAAGGTATCAGAAACAACTGCCAGAGTTGAGAGACCATACTCTGAAATATACCAAATTTATGATTGACATGAGAGACAAAATCATAAAACATGTATTTAGAGGAAAAGGGGATGTTACCGTAAACTGTCCAGTAGCATTCTTATATATTATTAATAATATTCAGGGACAATGCAATATCTCAGCCAACTCATTAGTTGATATTACACTTCTTGAAGCATTTCAACTTATTGACCATTGTTATACCAATCTTGAAAAAATTCATTATTCGCCACCTACGGTGTTATTTAAAACACTATTTTACTACTATTTGTCTCCTAAGGATCTTCTTGTTGTAAAACGCTTTAACCTGAAGGCGCTTCAGTTGCTGTTAGATACTATTACCATTAGTTACAAACGAGCCATTGTCGCACCAGGTGAAATGGTAGGCATGATTGCTGGTCAAAGTATTGGGGAAGTTTCTACACAAATGACACTTAACACATTTCATTTTGCAGGTGTTGCATCGAAATCGAATGTTACACGAGGAGTTCCAAGGATTGAGGAAATCCTTTCATTATCCAGTGAACCCAAAAATCCGTCGCTTACAGTTTATCTTAAAAAAGAAGATGAAACACTCAAAGAAAAGGCTACTTCGATTATGTATAACTTGGAACATACCAAGCTAGAAGAAATTGTTATTTCAACCGAAATTTGTTTTGACCCCGATGATGAAAATACTCTTATTTCAGAAGACGTCGATACCATGCACCAATATAAAGCTTTTGAAACTTTGGTTGAAGAATGTGCAGATTATACAGGCAATGACACCGTCAAATCAAAATGGCTTCTTCGTATGGTGATGGACCCTGAGGTTATGTTGGAAAAAAATATTACTATGGACGATGTAAATTTTACTCTTAACAGTTGTTATGAAGGACAAATATCATGTGTTTATTCTGATTACAATGCGGATAAACTTATCTTCAGAGTTAGAATGCACGACGTAGTTAAAAACGCTAATAAAAAAAAGAAAAACACTCTTGCACCATTGGACCAATCAGATAATATTTATATTCTTAAGAACTTCCAGGAACAGTTGCTACACAACATTATATTGAGGGGTGTCAAAGGAATCAATAAGGTTATTGTTCGTAAAATTAAAGACAATATGGTTGAAACCAACGGCATTTATATTAAACAAGACATTTGGGTACTAGATACAGTAGGCACTAATTTATTGTCAGTACTCGCATTGGATTATATTGACAATACTCGCACATTTAGTAACGATATTGTGGAAATTTATAATGTTCTTGGGATTGAAGCAGCCAGACAGGCAATTTATAATGAATTGTCTGAGGTTATTGAGTTTGACGGCACTTACATTAACTATCATAATTTTAGCGTCCTTGTAGACAGAATGACTTACTCGTATAAAATGATTTCTATCTTCAGACACGGTATTAATAACGATAACATTGGTCCTATCGCAAAAGCGTCTTTTGAAGAAACGCCTGAAATGTTTTTGAAGGCAGCCAAACACGCCGAACTTGATACACTACGAGGAGTTTCTGCTAATGTAATGTGTGGTCAAGAAGGATTCTATGGAACAAGTGCATTCCAAATCGTGTTAGATATTGAAGAGATGCAAAAACATCAAGCCGCCACCGAGTACAAATACGTTGACCCTGACGATGCCATCGAGGACTTCTTTGGAAGTCGGGCAGACGTTTCTGATGCTTGTTCAAGTAGTAGTCTATTAATACCTACTAACGTATCGTATATTAATAAAACAAACATGGGGGATGATGACGACTATAATCCTGGATTCTGAATGTAGATTAAAATGGTAATCCGCTTTTACACGTATAGTTTTTTTTATTTAATTAGTATATATGAAATGTCTGCATTCAAAAACCAAACACATTATCGTCATTAATTTAATTTAATAAAAAAAACTCTTATCATAACAAACCTCAACGAGTTCTAACCTTACTAATCTACAATAACCTGAAGTCTTATTTTGTGTTTAAATCTAGATTCGTTGTGAAACAAATATAATTTGATTTTAGCAACCTGAAAGTTCTCCATATTTGCTCTCGTGGTTATCCTCGATGTCAATTTTAATTCGGGTAAAAACACCATATACTGAAATAGTCCGTCATTTCTCGTAATTTTATCAAACACATAACCCTCATGGTCTTTATCGGTAAGCGACGTATTATTTGAACATAGGTCCAATAAAGTACAATCGCATTGAATTTTTCGGATTGACCGCATGGTGAGGTTTATATAATCTAACTCTTGTATCCAGTTATTATAAAAGGTGAAAGCATTACCAGAAAGAGTCGTAATATTTGTAACTTGTTGAAACTTAATAATATTCAACAAATCTACTAATCGTCTAATAGGACTTGTGATATGTATATAGCAGTCCATATTTAATAAATCGTGTCTAACATCTGTATTGGTAGAACCGTCCACATATTGTCCCGCTGAACTGTTCCATATTTTGATAAATTTTGCGACATTATGGTCAATGTTGTCAGGGACATGACAGGAATCTTTACACACGTTTGTTCTGAAAATGCCCACACGCTTGTCAATCAACACTTTAGCACAATGTACATTCATAAACATCATCAAATAAGTAACTACATCGTGACTAGTTTTAATATGGTTAATGAAGTTATATGTTTTCGACAACTGTTGAGTTATTGTCAACAGTTGAATATATCTAGGGTTGTTTAAAAGTTGCGTATCTTCATAATGGTAGTTTTTGGATACTTTAATGAAGCAGTTTAGATACTTAATATCGACAACCATGTTATCTTTAATATATATATCCATACATAAAGCAACTCTAGTATTGTTCGCCTGTAGACTGCATAAACAGTCAGAAAGGATGGTCGGTAGCATGGGACGTTTTTTGTCTGGTAAATAGATGGTTGATATTCTGCGTGAAAATGTATCCCATAACTGGAGTAAGTCCATCCAAATAGATACGTTGGCAATGTATATGCTAATCACCGTCGTTTCCATGACTTGACTTATGCTAAATCCATCATCTAAATCGAGACTATTGAGTGGATCAATAGTAAATACATATGTGTTGGTTCTATCATGAAGTAATGGATATTGACACTTAATAGTTTCCATAAATGTCTCGCCAGTGTTAGCTTTAATTTCTTTAGTCGCTTGTTTATGAAATTGTTGGATTGACGCATTCAAACTTTTACAATATAGTTGATACTCATAAAAGTGTGTTAATGTATCCACGCCTCCGATAACGTTCATTAGTGTTCCAATAGGGTGTTTTTCAGTCCATTCTGAAAATGAGAAAGTTATGTACTGGTTCTGAAAAACTTTCGAAAATGGTATACGTTTATCATATGGTATTAAGAAAGATGGTAGTCTGATATCATCGGGGTCACATTTATATAATGTCCTACCTTTTTTATTCCGACCGTAACTTTTATTATCATTTAATATCAATACTCCTGGTATATTACCTTGTTGTCTAACCGATGAATGAATGACGTCAACATTATTATTGACATCATTCAGTTTAAATACGTCATTTGAAAACATTTTACTAGAAGTTGGGTTTATTGCCATTTCCACCGATTGAAAAGTACTTGTCTCAAAAATTTCCCAGTTATGGTAAGTCCGGTCTTTAATTCGTAATGTATATGTAGTCATGATTTATATATTATTTTTATATGTATTGTCTGTGATTTATTTTTATTCATTTTTTTATTTTTAATACCAAACAAAATGAATTTCATAAGGTATCTTATGGCGACGATAAATTGTAATGGACCCTATTATTAAAAGTATAAGTAAAAATGTCAATAGTCCAATGTCTAAAAATAAGATTTTTAAACCACTATTGAAATGGGTAGGTGGCAAAACCCAAATATTGGATAAAATAATGTGTGAGTTTCCTATCGAAATAAATAACTATCATGAAACATTTGTAGGTGGGGGCAGTGTCTTACTAGCCTTATTATCTTATGCTAAAGAAGGTATTATACAAATACATGATAACATTTATGCATACGATTTAAACGAACCTCTGATTTATATGTATAAAAACATACAAATAAACCACTTACTGTTATATGATGAAATACAATGTATCATAACAGAATACAACGAGTGCGGTTGCAGTAAAGATGCCCTTGTGAACAGACGTCCTGAAAACATAACTGAAGCCAAAATGTTGCGAGAAAATTATTATTATTGGATTAGACTCAAATATAACCAGTTGTCTGAAGAAACAAAAACAACACCTCTGGGTTCTGCAATGTTAATTTTCTTGAATAAAACCTGTTTTAGAGGTATTTTTAGAGTGGGACCAAATGGATTTAATGTGCCATATGGACATCCAAGTAATAATGTTACCATAATATCTAAAGACCACTTATATAACATACACCAGTTAATACAACCCGTAATATTTGAATGCAAAGATTTTACGTCATCATTACAGGTAAGTAATATTGTGGCAAACGATTATATATATATAGACCCTCCGTACGCATCAGTAAAAGATACATCGTTTGTTGGTTATACTGAAAAAAAATTTAATAACGATAGTCATAACCGCCTGTTTAAATTAATACATATATTGACAGAATCTAATACCAAAGTATTGTTAAGCAACGCTGACGTTAGTTTGGTTAGGGTCAGTTTCACGGACAGATACACAGTCACACCCATTGTGTGCAGAAGAGCAATAAATTCAAAAAAACCAGACGCAACCGCAAAGGAAGTCATTATTAAGAACTATTAGTAATCCAATCATCGAGAGTTTTTTTGTCACTAAAGTTTTTACCACACATACAAGAGTGAAGGGTCCATTTATGTTTTTAAATCTGCGTTTGAAATGATGTGGTTAATGTTTTGTTTTATGTGATTAATCTCTCTTATTATTTTCTTCTGCTCAATTTTTGCGTCTACTATATCGTATTTTTGTAGTTCACCAGACATGACCAGTTTCTGAATATAATTGTTCAATAGGTTTAATGATTTGACTTGGTCTTCTTTTTGAGAAGTGATAATTTTCATATAATGGTCATAATCTGTCCTAACACTATCCAAAAACTGATTTTCATTATACACGTGCATTAACTCGGCATTTTTATTCAACAACATGCGTTCCTTTGAATGTATAAGTTCTTCGAAATGGCGTAACTGCTCATCTCTATTTACCAGGTCCTTATAACTTATTTGCAGTTTCATGATTTTCATAACAACTATAATATAATACTATACAATTTTAAATAGTTAGTTAAACATATTTAAAATATTGGATATATATTATTTAGGATGTCGAAAACAAATACTGAACTTATTTTAACCCCTGACGACAATCGCTTTGTTACCTTCCCTATAAAGCATATTGATATATGGGACATGTATAAAAAACAAGTGGACTGTTTCTGGAGAGCCGAAGAAATCGACTTATCAAAAGACCTAGCCGACTGGGAAATGTTAAATGCAGACGAACAGTTCTTTATATCTCACGTATTGGCATTTTTTGCGGCGAGCGATGGAATTGTATTAGAGAACATTGCGACAAGATTTATGAAAGATGTACAAATTTCCGAAGCACGTGCCTTTTATGGATTCCAAATTGCAATGGAAAATATACATAGTGAAACCTATAGTATTCTCATAGACACATACATTAAAGAAGCATCTACTAAAGATAAACTCTTTAATGCGATTAATAATTTTCCGTGCATCAAGAAAAAATCCGATTGGGCACAAAAATGGATTAATGATAACAGAAGCAGTTTTGCGGCAAGATTGATAGCTTTTGCGTGCGTTGAAGGAATATTTTTTAGCGGTGCTTTTTGTAGCATTTATTGGTTGAAAAAACGCGGACTAATGCCTGGACTAACATTTTCTAATGAGTTAATCTCCCGCGATGAAGCATTACATACCGAATTTGCGGTATTGTTGTATAGCAAGCTTCAACACAAGTTGAACAAAAACAAAGTCCATGAGATTATTAAAGATGCAGTTGATATAGAGAACGACTTCATATGTAACGCATTACCATGTAGATTAATAGGTATGAACTCTGGGTTAATGACCCAATATATTAAATATATGGCAGATAGATTATGTCTTCAACTAGGATATGATAAAATATATAATGTAACTAATTCGTTTGATTTTATGGAACTGATTAGTTTAGAGGGAAAAACAAATTTCTTTGAACGTAGAGTTGGTGAATACGGACTTGCGAATAAAACTAAAGATTCCGAAACATTTAATTTAACCGAAGATTTTTGATTCTGCTTTTGGAGAGAAAAATGATTAAATTTCTAGAGGGTTAAAATCCGTAACCCAATATGACTACTACTAAAAACACGTGTACTAAAACAGACATCAAACTTACTATTCATATTACAGATACAGATGATAGGACCGACGAGAATGAACATAGTGATTATTGTAGTGATGATGGTGACGGTCATGATAGATATAATGAGTGTTATGGAGATTGGGGGGATGGAGACCAGTATCATCATGAATATGATTATGATAATGATGGCTATTACGGCGACATGACCGATAAATATAGGTATGGTCCAGAGTTCCAGCGAAAGGACGTAGACGTAATAATAAGAAGGTTCAAAGAGAGAAGAACCGAAGAACGTAATACTTATAAAGTTTTTAATTTAATCGGAATACTGCCCGAACTTTCCATAATATACTATAAAGAGTATGATAAGATTGCACTTTCAACAACTCATAAAGAGTTAAGTTCTATTCTACAGGGTCTTGATAGGATTATAAGAAAGACATAATCGATTTAAACACTTATATCTTTCTATCTATATAATATGCTAAAATGTCGTTTAAAGGGCGGATTAGGAAACCAGATGTTTCAAATATTTACAACACTTTCACATTCAATAAAAACGGGTAATAAATATAATTTTACTGACCAGGATGTGGTTGAGGGCGGCATCAGAACTACCACTTATTGGATAAATATGTTTAGGTCTTTATTGTCTTTAACACCAAGTAATGACGAAACTTTTGAACAAATTTTTGAACAATCGTTCTCATACAATGAGTTACCTTTACAACAAAAAAACATGTGTTTAAATGGATACTTTCAAAGTTACAAATATTTTGAGAATAATTACAATACCATAATCAGTTTGATAGAACTTCATAAGATAAAGGTTAATGTAATACAGTCACACGTGTATAATGTAGAACAGTTGAA
>TARA_B110000971_G_scaffold92928_1_pt1 | contig 13651 bp, 8 predicted proteins | sample TARA_B110000971 | Tara Oceans TARA_B110000971 (sample SAMEA4397842) | marine metagenome | biome: Polar Biome; feature: [SRF] surface water layer (ENVO:00010504); material: water (ENVO:00002006), including particulate matter (ENVO:01000060) such as... | depth 5 m | reverse complement strand
TGCAGATTTGAAAACTCCGCTTTTCAAATCCCGCACTACGCATAGCCAAGCGTACACCATTTGATAAAAGCGAAAATTGAACCAAGAAATTAAAATATCACGCTCTGACTTAATTGCTAAATGCGACCAATATCTGAATGGAAAAATCCAAGAAAAAGACTTTGAAGATTATGCGTGGAATCTAATCACAGAAGAACATTTTGATTGGGATGAAGATGTTTGGTTCGACGAAAAACTAATAACAACTGAATAAAAAATGGTGTACTATAACTAAGGCTTCGTTGGGTCTGAAAGACCAATCCGTCAGCTGAAGGAAAGCAAGTGTTCCGCCTCAGTCGTCGGACACGGTGCACTATTCCGCATCCGATGCCTATGAATTTTTTAGATTAACCGTTGAAGTTAATTGTATTGAGTTATCTCGTGTCTTTTGAGTTTTTAGAGATCATGTATCTCATTTTTAGTGTTGCATTAGTCGTGGATCTCATCTTTTTAGGTTATTTAAAGTGATAGTAGCCCGTGGCTATCATCACTAGCTGTTACTCGCCTTGCAAATAGCTTGTACCCTCTGTGATCATTGGCATACCTCTTAAACTCGTCCAATTAACTGTAGATATCAAACTGATCTTTCGATAGGTCTATTCCGTAAATATTTGTACTTCACAAACGAACTGATGGAGTAGAGATAGACGCACAGACGACTTCGGACTCATTTATTATAGCGTATCATCACGAGCGATTGGAAGAAGATATGAAAATAAAGGGCTTAAGGTTGCTTGTATTAATACATATAGTCAGGAACAAAATGAAAATACATTTCATAGAGGAGTAGACTATAACCAGACCGATATGGTGAACTATGTGCTTGGGAAAAAGAAGTAAATCTATTTTGATCCCAAAATATAAAGGTGACTGCAGGGTTTTTGACTAGAATAGACCTGCAACCAAAGATTACCCTATTTTTACAAAAAAATCGTGTTTACCCCTAAACAAAAAATAAACCTAATTAAGATTCTTCCATTTGGCGTTATCTGGGGGCTTTTTGGTTTGCTCTATGCATTAATTGAATATAGCGTATTGGGAGGGTCTGAAGTGTATCCCTATACCTCAAATCCGTATAATTTTTCTGTCACGTTACCTATTATTACGGTAAGCTCTATTATTATGGGACTATTTTTTGGCACTATGGAAGTGAAATTTTTTAATACACTATTTCATAATAGACAGTTCCGGGAGAAAATTATCTTCAAAACGTTAATAACTATACTCTTTATGCTTGTACTACTAATGGGTCTTACAGCAGTACTTGCCAGTAAGGGTCTTGAGGTCTCTATATTTCATCCTAAAGTGTTAGAAGCTGTCAAACTTTTTGTGAGTCGCTCTGCATTTTGGATCAATGTTGGCTATGGAATAGTCGTTACTATTTTATCTCTTTTTGTCAACGAAACTTCATACTATCTTGGAGGAAGTGTATTTAATAATTTCTTTACTGGAAAATACCATCACCCCAAAGAGGAGGTACGTATATTCATGTTTTTAGATATGAAATCTTCTACGACTATTGCCGAAAAATTGGGGCATATTAATTATTTCCAATTGCTTAATAAGTATTATGCTGACACCACCGAGGCTATTATACAGACCTCTGGAGAGGTCTATCAATATGCTGGAGATGAAGTTATTGTATCCTGGAATCTAAAAAACGGTTTGAAAGACAATAACTGCATTCGGTGTTTTTACCTGATAAAAGAAACCTTTAGGGTGGAGTCAGAAAACTATCTCAAGGAATTTGGCTTGATCCCTGAATTTAAAGCGGGGTTTCATTATGGTACAGTGACTACAGGCGAAATAGGAGTTTTGAAAAAAGAGATATTCTTCACTGGAGACGTATTGAATACGACTGCAAGAATTCAATCTAACTGCAACAAATACAATACGGATATTCTAATCTCTGAAGACTTACTGTTAGAATTAACAGAAGATGATTTCTACAAACAAAGTGAGATTGGGGAATGTGAGCTAACAGGAAGGCAAGAGTCGATTAAGCTCTTTTCTATTTCAGAGAATCGACAAGAACTCAAAGCTGAAAATAAAGAAGTTTGACCCACTTACTGTGTATAATAAATTTGAAAGAGCTAGAATATCTGTCTAAAAAACAACAAGCATGAAATATTTTGATAGAGATTTAAGCTGGCTTTCTTTTAACGAGAGAGTACTACTTGAAGCCAATGACAGTTCAGTTCCAGTGTATGAACGAATAAAATTCATTGCAATATTCTCATCCAATTTGGATGAGTTTTTTCGAGTGCGGGTAGCACTCCTTGAGAATTTAATAGTTCTAGATGAAAAGAAGTTAAATCGTAAAATGAGTGTTTCGTCCCCAGCTACACTTTTGAAGGAAATTCTTCTGAAGGTAGATAAACAGCAACAGCTGTTAGGCGATATTATTCGTAACCAGATACTCCCAGAGCTAGCAGTCAATAAAATAAATCTCTATTTCAATGCCCCCTATGCTCAAGAGCACATTTCGGCAATTACGGACTTGTTTTACACTCAAATTCTCACCTATCTAAAGCCGGTGATTATAGCTAAGGATGACCCACGCGAGTTTTTTTTAAAGAATAGAAAATTATATATACTAGCGGAGCTGGAAAAAGAGGGCCGTCAGTATGTAGGTATTGTAAATGTGCCCTCAGATAAAATGAATCGGTTTCATAGCCTTCCTTCTATCAATAATACGTTTCACTATACATTTATAGAAGATGTAATTAAGTACTTTTCGAGTATTGTTTTTCAAGATTATACGGTTAATGCACAGTCTAGTATAAAAGTAAATAGGGACGCCGAATTATTCTTAGATGATTTATACTCTGATAATGTGATGGAAAAAATCGCGAAGAGCTTAGATAATAGAGAGGTAGGTGATACAAGTCGTTTTATTTATGAGTCTAATCTCAGCCTAGATACTTTAGAGTTCTTAAAGCATCAACTTTCATTTTCTGAAAATGAAAGCATGGTTGGGGGGAGTTATCATAATCTTTTTGACTTATTTTCTCTTCCAAACCCAATAGGGAAGACACTTGAAAATAAGAGTTCTCCTGCATTACCTCATAAAAGTTTTCACGAAGTAGGGTCCATTTTTGATTCTATAGATAAAGAAGATATTTTAATTGCTTTCCCTTATCAGAAGTATGAGTACGTTCTCAGATTATTTAACCAAGCAGCCATAGATACCGCTGTGACTGAAATCAAGCTAACCATATATCGCGTAGCGGAAGATTCTCGTGTAGCAGAAGCACTCATAAGTGCAGCTATGAATGGGAAGAAGATAACTGTCCTTATAGAAGCAAAAGCTCGATTTGACGAAAGCAATAATCTAAAATGGGCTAAAAAAATGCAGAAGGCTGGCATCGAAGTGATTTTCAGCAAGCAAAATATTAAAGTGCATTCTAAAATTGCACTCATCAAAAGGAAATCTTCCAATGAGGGAATAGTGAATTATGCTTTTTTGGGTACGGGCAATTTTAATGAGAAGACTGCCAGCATATATACAGATTATGCTTTACTTACTTGCGATAAAATACTGACAGAGGAGTTGGATCAAACATTAGATTTCATTTTTGGAAAAACCAAGTCAATTTCTCTTGAACATTTGCTGGTGGCAAGAGTCAATATGCTTGAAGAGTTCATGTCTCTAATAGAGCAGGAGATCAATAATGCGAAATCAAATAGAGAAGCATCAATTACCCTGAAACTAAATAATCTGGAGGATAAAGAGATTATAGATAAGCTTTATGAAGCGGCAGATGCTGGTGTTGAAATCAGTTTATTGGTTCGAGGGATATGTACACTTGTGCCTCGTAAAAACGTAGTACTGAATCGATTGGTAGATAGATTCCTGGAGCACAACAGAGTGTACTTATTCCACAATGATGGGAATCCAAGGCTATATGTAGGTTCTGCAGACTGGATGGGTAGGAATCTCAGAAGAAGAATAGAAGTCGTTTTCCCAGTTTATTCAGAGGCAATTAAAAGTAATATTCTTACCAACTTAGAACTTCAGTGGAATGACAATACTAAGTCTGTACGAATTGATGAACAGTTGAACAATATTAGAATAAATGCAGATGGGGCTGATGAAGTAAGAGGACAATTGGATTATTACAACTATCTAAAGGCTTTAAATAATTGAGAACAAGGAGTTATAGAAATAGAGTAAGACTTGCAGTCGTGTTGATTCTCATTTGTGGTCAGTTCACCTCTTTTGGTCAGACAATATCGGATATCTTATTGTCCAATGGAGTATGCGATAGCTCAGGATTTTGCATACGCGGTATCGAAGGTATGCCAAAACCTAAGGGGTTTGAATTCAGATATCGAAGGATAAGAGACTACGATATCAAAACTAAATTTCAAGATGAGATCAACAGTGGTAAAATTGACCGAAATCGTGAAACGACTGTAAAATTGACGTTACCTGTTATTAGAAGAGAACATTTCATACTAGCTCTGGGAGGCAAGTACGAAGTGGAAGAGTTTCGGTTTGAGAATCCTAGCATAAATAATAGTAATTTTTACAGTTATTTAGAAGATAAGCCTTTGAGGAGTATGGGTCTTACAGCATATTTGGCACAATCTCTAAAAGGCGATAAGTTTTTAGTAGGACGTGTAAATACGCGTCTTAGCGGTGATGTAGATAGGAGTAAAATTTCAAATTATTTTAGATCTACTGTTTCAGTAATTTATGGGCAAAAGAAATCTGCAACCGTTTCGTGGGGTGCAGGAATCACTTATAATAATACATTTGGGAGACAACTAATTTTGCCTGTCTTGACATATAATAAGAGAATTACCAAAAAGCTGAGTGCTCGAATTCTTCTACCAGTTAATTTCGAATTGAACTATATGATAAATGAGAAGAACCTTCTTAGGTGGGATAATAGGCTTTCAGGAGATAATTATTATATCAATTCAGGTCCTCTAGCTCCACAAAATCTTTATCTATCAAAATCGGATTTTTTCAGCACTTTGACCTATGAGAGAGAAGTGTATGATTTCATATGGGTGTCAGCTAGTCTTGGCTATCATATTAACTATAAATTTGACTTGTCTACCACTAATAAATTGTTGTCTGCTGATGCTCCTGCGATATCAAACGATATCCAAAACGCAACAAGTTTTCAGCTGAGCGTATTCATGGTACCTCCTAAAAAATCGAAATAAATATGACTAATTTCATCAAATGCTGCACGGATCGCTGGACAATACTTCTTTGTTTGCCACTCACGTTTACTTTATTTACGACTTATGGCTTCGCACAAAAGCCATTTATAAGCAAGTCAGAAAATCTGTGGATTCAGGATTCTATAACTGACAAAATAAGCTATACTGTATACCTAGTAGGGGATGCTGGAGAGCCAATCTTAGACGAAAAGGTATCGTGTATGGCCCTGCTTCAAAATCACCTAGACGCTGCAAAGCAGGAGAGCTCTGTTATATTTTTGGGGGATAATATCTATCCAGATGGAATGGTGAAAGAATCATCTCTAGGAAGAAAAGATGCTGAAAAGTCTATTGGCAATCAGCTAAAGACACTCACCAACTACAACGGACAGGTGTTTTTTATACCAGGGAATCATGACTGGGCTAGATGGTCATCTGATGGTTGGGAAGGTGTAAAAAGAGAAGAAAAATACATAGAAGAAAAACTGGATAGAGGCAATGTGTTTCGACCTGACAATGGGTGTCCAGGACCAGTGGAAGTGAATCTAAATGATAGTGTTGTGCTAATTATCATAGATACACAGTGGTGGTTACATGAGTACGAGAAGCCTCGTGGGGAAGAAGATAGTTGCTCTATAAGTAACGAGTTGGATTTTATAGATGAACTCACCTCAGTTATAGAAAACAACAACGATAAAAAGATAATTGTAACGGGACATCATCCTATTTTTAGTAATGGGAATCATGGTGGATATTTCACAGCAAAAGATCATCTATTCCCATTCACTTCTTTTTACTCGAATCTATATGTACCGTTACCTATTATCGGATCTATATATCCATTTTACAGAAAGAGAATAGGCCACATACAGGATATCAACAATCCTAGATACTCACTCTTAAAAGAAAAGTTGCTTGAAGCATTTGAATCACATGACAACCTTATCTATGCTGCCGGACATGAGCACAATCTGCAGTATTTTGAGAATAGCAACCAGCACTATATCGTAAGTGGATCGGGGAGTAAAACGAAGTATGCAGCCAAAAGGCATGGAGCCTCTTTCACCTATGCAAAGCAAGGTTTTTCGAAGGTGCATTATCTTAAGAATGGTGAAGTATGGATTGAGTTTTGGACGGTAAGCGATAGTAATCCGAATGGGGAATTATCATTCAGAAAAAAGATAGAAGATGCTGACCCGCAGGAGGAGGTTTTTGAAACAACTAGAGTGGATTTTTCGGATAGCGTAATTTTATTTAAAGCTGCAGAGCAATTTGAAGCAAGTAAACTCAAAGAATTTTTCTTTGGTGAAGTTTATCGGTCTTCTTGGACGGCTCCTGTACCCGTCAATGTGTTTGATATGAGGACTGAAAAAGGAGGACTGACAGCTACACGGCTAGGAGGTGGAATGCAGACAAAATCCTTAAGACTAGAGGACGCCAACGGAAAAGAATACGTACTGAGATCTATACAGAAAGATCCAACGAGGAAATTTTTGCCAGCTGATATGCAGCATACGCTAGCAGGAGACATAATGAGGGATCAGATCTCGATGTCACATCCGTATGGTGCATTCACCATAGCTCCATTAGCTGAAGCGGCAGGCGTTAACTATAAGAACCCCAAATTGGTGTATGTTCCTGACGATCCGAGTTTAGGTAAATTTCGTTCTGTTTATGCCAATACCTTAGCCTTATTCGAGGAGAGAGCAAGTAAGAAGCTAGGTGACTATGATAACTTTGGAAATGTAAAAAAAGCACTCAATACACCAAAAATGGTGGCTGACTTGCATAAAAGTAATCGTAATGTAGTGGATGAACATGAGATGCTGAGAGCTCGCCTTTTTGATATGCTCATAGGAGATTTTGATCGACATGATGATCAATGGAGATGGGCTTTGCATAAGTGTAAAAAACATACACATGATAATTGCTATCATACCAATAATCCTTTATCAAAGAAAGGAAATGTGTACGTTCCTATTCCTAGAGACAGAGATCAGGTATATGCTAAGGTGGATGGGTTAATTACGAGCATAGCTGCTATGCCATTTTCTCCAGGACAATTACTTACAAATTTTGATTACAAAATGAATGATTTTGTAGGTATGAACTTAAATGGAAGGCAGCTAGATGTAAGTTTTCTTACACGACTTATAGAAAAAGAGTGGGTAGAAATAGCTAACGAAATACAACTGAATGTCACGGATGAAGTGATAGAAAACGCCATAAGACAGCTGCCGGACACCATATTTAACCTCAATGGAAATGAGCTGATCAGTAAGTTGAAAAAACGAAGAGATGATCTACATATTTATGCCTTGAGACACTACAAAATAATAGCAGAAAATGTTGAAGTCGTAGGAAGTAATGAGTCTGAAACCTTTGAAGTTGTCAGAATGTCAAATGGAAACGTAGACATCAAAGTATACCGTAAGACTAAAAAGAATGATAAAAAGAGTCTCTTTTATCATCGAGAGTTTAAGTATAAAGAAACGAAAGAAATCAATCTTTATGGCTTAGGAAGTAAAGACCGCTTCGAAATATCTGGCAATACTAAAAAGAGTATTCTTATACGTATAATTAGTGGAACAGGGAAAGATGAAATTATTGATCAATCAAGAGTTCGTGGTGTCAAGAAGCTGACTCGAGTGTATGACAAAGTGGATAATGCTATAATTTCTGGATCATCAGAAACCAAAGACCTCACCTCCAATGATAAGTACTTGAATACATATAATAGAGATAGATTTAAGGCTAATAAGACGGTTCCATTAATCAAAATCGGATACAATATAGATGACGGTGTATTCCTAGGTGGAGGTATAGGTTTGAAAAAGCATGGGTGGAGAAAGGTTCCGTTCGCTAGTAAACACGAAGTGTTTGGCATCATTGCAGTAAAAACTGGTTCATTCTCACTGAGTCACAACTCTACTTTTTATCAAGTGATTAAAAAATGGGATTTGAATATCAAAACGGAACTATTGGCTCCTAATGCAGTAACCAACTTTTATGGACTGGGCAATGAGACGGAAGATATAGAGGGAGATCTTAGATTTAATCGGGTACGATACAATCAGGGTATATCTCATCTGAGTTTGGAAAAAGCAATTGGTAAATCCGCTCTTTTTTCTATTGGACCAAAGTATGAATTTATCCAAACACAACAATCATCAGATAGGTTTATATCTTCTGACCTTGCAGGGCTTACTGATGATGATTTTGACCAGAATCACCTGGTAGGGATGGAGTCTAGTTTTAAATTAAGTACCGTTAATGATAAAGTGCAGCCCTCGAGTGGACTGAGATTGAATATCAATGGGAACGGAATGTATAATGCTTCAGATGACAATTATCTGAGTGCATTTAAATCAGATATCGCATTTTATGTGCCGATCAAAACAGTATTTAGCCCGGTCTTGGCCTTGAGATTTGGTGGATCTACGATACTCGGAGATTTCTTGTTTAACCAAGCAAATACGCTTGGAGCACAGTCGAAGCAACTAGGTAGTGGAAATCTTAGAGGGTACAGAAGAGATAGATTTGCAGGCAGAAGCACCGCATATCAGAATACGGATTTACGTCTTAAACTCACTAGTTTTACCTCTTATTTATTCCCGGGTGACATAGGTATACATGGATTCGTAGATAATGGACGAGTATGGATGGACGGAGAGGAATCAAGCACTTGGCACACTGCCTATGGTGGAGGTGTATGGGTGAGTCCTTTTCACACATTATTGTTTATCACTACATTTGAGAAGTCTAATGAGAATAATATTATTAGTTTTCATATGAATTTTTTATTCTAATGACAAAAATATACAGTCTAATTTACAGTCATTTATGAGAGAATTTATTCGATATTACAGGACATACTTCGCTAGTTCTATCGTTGTACTTTCTCTCTTTGCTGCTGTGAGAGCGGTGCTACTGAGCTATTACAACGTGGAGACTCATGAATCTCAGTTTTTTGAAAAATCCACTCTGAAATTTGTGTATGTGTTTGTTGTTATGTTTACCTCTACGGTATTTGCAGCAGTAGTGAGTGCTATAGATTTATTGTTGCTAAAGAGAATACTGTATAGAAAGCCGCTCTTGGTTGTTTTTTCTCTCGGGTTCTCTATCTCGATAGCAGTGATGGGTCTTGTTGCTTTCGCAATTGATCAGTTATTTCATTTCCTATTAGAATCTAGTTCGATATCTGTGGATATACATCCCAATTATCAAGAATTCTTAATTTGGATATTATTATTTGCCATCATCATTTTGTCTTCTAGATTTATAATAGAAATAGAGAAGAAACTGGGCTACGGGAATTTGAGAAAATTGCTCACAGGAAAATTTTATAAACCCCGTGAGGAGGAAGTAATATTTATGTTTATTGACTTAAAAGACTCTACCTCTATAGCTGAGAGCCTAGGCATGTACCAGTACAGTTATCTGTTAAAAGAGTGCTTCAGTGATTTCTCAATAGTTGATAAGTACAATGCTCAGATATATCAATATGTGGGAGATGAAGTGATTATCACATGGCCGATGAGTGAAGCCAAAAATTACAGGAGATTTCTGCAAGCTTTCTTTTCTTTCAAAAGTGTACTTGAAAAAAAACGAAGTTTCTACGAAGAGAAATATGGAATTTTTCCAGTATTCAAAGCTGGAGCACATGCTGGACCAATTATAATGACAGAAGTGGGCGATATCAAAAGAGAGCTGACGTATCACGGAGATACCATTAATACGACCGCAAGAATTCAAGATAAATGCAACGAACTACAGTCTGACTTGCTTATATCAGATTCACTTTATGATATTATTAAACCCTATACAGAGTATCAGTTCGAAGACGTAGGGGGTATTTCGCTGAAAGGGAAAGTGGAGGATGTTAGATTATACAAAGTATCAGAATGAGGAATAGAAAAATGTATATAGGTGTGCTTTTGATAACTATAGGTCTACTAGGATGTAAAACCACGGAGAATATTCCATACAACTTTGATCAACCATCCTCCACCATAAAATTAAAAAAAGAACTCAATGAGATCTCTGGCTTACACTGTACTTCGGATACTACGGTCAGCTGTGTGCAGGATGAAAAGGCCACTATCTATGAATTAGATAGTAGGACAGGCGATATACGCTCTACGTTTGATTTCGGACATGACGGTGATTTTGAAGGTATAGCCATTCTTAGAGATACGGCATACATTCTCAGAAGTGATGGGAGTATTTTTGTGTCTGCTGGTTCACAAAAGGCGAAGAAACATTCCTTTGGGAAGGATGACGATTTTGATTTTGAAGGGCTCTGTTTAGATGAGAAAAACATGAGACTTTTAGTTGCTTGTAAAACACATGGCAAGAAGAAAAAAGAAAAATATATTTTTATTTATGAGTTTTCTATTGTCAATAATAAGTATGCTAAAGAGCCTTTATTTGTGTTAGACAAGGAAGATATTCATCCCAACTTCAAACCTTCAGCTATAGGCGTCCATCCCAACGGCAATATCTATATTCTAAGTTCGTTCTCTAAAACACTATTGGTTTTAAATGAGAAAGGTAGAATGCAAAATAAAACACAATTGAATTCTTATATTTACCATCAGCCTGAGGGTATCTGTTTTGACTCTAAAGGTACCTTGATTATAGCCAATGAGAAGCATGATACTTACCCTACACTTATTAAATTAGAATTAAAATAGAAGTAATTATGAAATCAAATATAGAATTACTAGAAGATAGTTTAGCACACGTAAAATTGGTTTTTGAGAGTAATGATACTGGACATTTGCACTATCATAACGTTGCTCACACAATTTCTGTATACGAGCAAACAAGTAAAATAGTGAATTCTGAAAAAAGTATCTCTGCAGATGAAAAGCTATGCTTACAATTAGCTGCTATTTTTCATGATGCGGCATATTACCAAGGTTGTGAAAGTCATGAAGCTAATAGTGCAGCATTGGCTAATGAATTTCTGACAAAGGAGGGAATGGACGCTAGTAAGATGTCGCTTATAGAAAAATTGATACTTGCCACACAAATGGGGTATCAACCCAAAAACTTAAATGAGCAAATTATACAAGATGCAGATTTTTCTCATTTAGGAAGTTCTACCTATTTGGAGATCCAATACTTGGGTTTATTGTTAGAGATAAATGAGGAAAAAGACCCTCCATTCACAGATGATCAATGGTTGCAGGTCTGCATTTCTTTTTTCGAAAAGCAAGTATATCATACGGACTATGCCAAAGAGCATTTGGAAAAACAGAAAGCTATAAACTTAGAGAGGTTGAAAAGCATGCATAAATCAGTGGAAAAGGTAGAATCCAAAAAGAAGAAATCGAATAGCAAAAAGGATAAGAGAGGTAAAGAAGAAATGAAAGAAAATAAGCCAAGATCAGCCGAAAAAGGAATCGAGACTATGTTTAGAGTTTCTCTACGAAACCATCTGAGTCTAAGCAGAATAGCCGACAATAAAGCGAATACGTTGATCAGTGTGAATGCTATTATCATATCCATAGTGTTGTCTGCTATGTTTCCTAAAATGGATACCAATCCGTATCTAATATATCCAGGAATCGCCTTGCTCATATTTAGTATCGTGACGATTATCATTTCCATATTGTCTACCATACCTAAGACCACTCATGGCCAACTGACCCGAAAAGAAGTAGAAGAGAAAAAAGGGAATCTCCTCTTCTTTGGAAACTTCCATAAAATGTCATTGAATGATTATGAATGGGGAATTGAAGAACTCATGAAAGATGGGGATTATTTGTACAAGACACTTTCTAGAGATTTATATTTTTTGGGTAAAGTGCTCAATCGTAAGTATGTCTTACTGCGATATAGCTACTACACATTTGTAATAGGATTAAGTTTATCTATTGTCTTATTCCTATTGAGTTTGAGGGAGATTATGGTGTAGAGTATCAGTTTTCTAGCCTATATCATACGGTACGGTTTTGAAAAGTATTGAGTAGAATTTAAGTTTTTCGTCTCAAGGATTTCGTCCCTATCTTAGGAATCTAATCAACTTGCGTATAGGTGCTTAACGGTATTTTTGGAATCTATTGAATTAAAAAAGAGGGTATTAATTATAAAGTAAAACACTTCGGTGGCAAGCTTATCAAAGAGAGACTAACCCAATACGAGCCATCTCCCAATTGGAGAGATGGCAGTTTGCTAAATTTAGAGGATACGACTAGGGATACTCTTACCCCACATCAGTACACTACGGAGTAACTAGGGTGTATGGATACTAGATAGCCTACGCACTACTTGCGGGAATAGTATTCGCAAGGATCTGATAAGGTAGCGGATATTAGTGTATATTTGGTGAGAAAGAAAACGTAAACACCCAACTCTAGCCAATTACAAACGCTTGTAAACGTTTACCATAGACAAATTATATAGGGTGTATATGTGCCGGTCACATATACAGGTGTTACAAGCAAGCCAAAAAAAACATTCGTACTTAATGACTGAATTTACTGAATTATACCAAAAGTTGTCAAATAGCGAACTTTTAAAAATTATTGCGGAATCGGAAAAATATAATCCGATTGCAGTCGAGACAGCGAAAACGGAAATTGAAAGCCGACAGCTTACCGAACAGGAATTGAATCAAGCTAAATCCAATATAGCCGAAAAAGAGAATGCTAAAAAGATTGAGATTGAGAAAAGAAAACAGCGTGAGGAAAGAATAAAAAAAAGTACTTCTACTCTATTTGACACCATAAATCCAATTCAAAACGGGATTCAAACACCTGAAAAAATTATCAGACTTACAATTCTGATTTTTGGTTGCTTGGCAATTTATAGACTATACCAGCAGTTGGGAATGTTCCAAATTATATTTCACGAGGGAATTTCAGATTGGGATTTGAGTATGGTCGAATACTTTTTTCCAATTATAATATTGCCAATTGCTGTGATTTTATTTTGGAAAAGAAATAAATTAGGATGGCTTTTGCTTTCTATATTTTTTAGCTATTCTGCATTAAACGCAATAGTACTTTTCTTTATGAATTTAGGAAGACAATCTTCAGGAAATACTATACTCGAAAATCTTTTCCCAACAGTTTCACCAGCTGTTTACATAATTACTTTACTGTTTTTTGGCGGATTTTTATTTCTAAATTGTAAAGAAGGTGTTCGAAATGTTTTTAAGGTTTCTAAAAAGACAATGTTTGCAACAATCGGATTTACGTTATTCATCAATCTTATTTATATTTTCTCAATATTTGGACAATGAAAATGATTTTAAACATTTTAAAGTGGATTTTGATAATATTGTTTTTTCCGTTATCATTAATATTTGTTGCTTATTATAAACAGAAAAAAGCGAAGAAAGAATACTATAAAACTGGGAGAAAGGCCAGCTTGTAACAATGTATAAAAAACATAGGGCGTTTGTGCTAAACCGAAAGGT